>WNGB01000046.1_pt1 | contig 144064 bp, 141 predicted proteins | sample 5400681 | NCBI WGS metagenome assembly WNGB01 (sample SAMN13153367, study PRJNA577476) | soil metagenome | isolation source: 115 cm soil or saprolite under grassland replicate 2 | place: USA:California | collected 2016-06-15
GAGTGGATCGTCGCGTACTGCGCGGCCGAGCCCTCGCGACTCGCGGGCGTGGGCGTGGTGCCGTTGATCCACGTCGGGGCGGCGGTGGAGGAGGTCGAGCGCATCGCCGACTCGGGACTGGTCGGCGTGCTCGCCCGGCCCAACGCCCTCTACGACCGCGAGCTCGGCGCGCCCGCCTACGACCGGTTGTGGGCCGCCGTCGCCGAGGCCGGGCTCGTGCTCGCCGTGCACGAGGGTCTTGGGCTGCCGGGTCCGACGATTGGCTCCGAGCGCTTCACCACCTTCGTCGAGCGCCACGCCTGCTCCCACCCGCTCGAGCAGATGGCGGCGATGGCCGGCTTGCTGCTCGGTGGCGCGCTCGAGCGCCATCCCACGCTGCGGGTCGCGTTCCTCGAATCGGGCACGGGTTGGCTGCCATACTGGCTGGCGCGGCTCGACGCCCACGCCGACTGGATGAGGGACAGCGAGTGCGCGGCGCTCACGATGAAACCGTCGGAGTACTTCGCGCGCCAGTGCGTGATCTCGTCGGAGGCCGATGACGAGTTGATCGGCCACTCGGTCGCGTCGGTTGGCGCCGACCACGTCGTATGGGCCAGCGACTTCCCCCATCCCGACGCCGTCTATCCGGGCGCTGCCGTCGCGTTCGTCGCCGAGGCCTCAGCGCACGGCGTGGCCGCGGCCGACATCGACGCCATCCTCTGGGATACGCCGCTGCGCTTCTACGGCCTCGCCGACCGGTTCAGCTGAGGCCGTAAAGGCGGGAGGCGTTGCCGCCGAGGATCTTCGCGGTCACGTCGTCGCCCAGGCCCGCGGCGAGGCGCCGTACTTCCTCGACCGTGCCGGGGAAGTCCGAGTCCCAGTGCGGGTAGTCCGATGCGTAGACGAGGCTGCCATCGCCGAGGTGCTCGACGTAGGGTTCGAGCAACGGCTCCTCCGCCTCGAACGAGAAGAAGCACTGGCCCCGGCTCACCAGCTCCCATGGGTCGGAGGTCATCGCCGGTACGAGGTCGCCGCGCTTCTCCCAGTGCTCGTGCATCCGGTGGACGAAGTACGGCACCCAGCCGACGCCGCTCTCCAAGAACGCGACCCGCAGGGACGGGATTCGATCGAGCACGCCGCCCATCGCCAGCGCCGTGAACGCGACCATCTGGTCGACCGGGAACGACAGGCAGTGCACCTGCGCGTAGTTGGCGAAGCGCTCGGCGCCCGGCAACGGCAGGTTCATGCCCGGCGCGCTGTGAACGGCGACGGCCAGACCGAGGGCGGCGGCCGCCTCGAAGAACGGGAACAGCGTCGCGTCGTCGAGCGTGCGCTCGCCGACGACGGGCGGGACGGTGACCGCGACGGCACCGAGGCCCGCCATCCGGCTGAGCTCGCGGAGCGACCGCTCGACGTCCTGAAGCGGCACGATGGCGACGCCCTTGAGCCGCTGCGGGTTGTGCCCGCACACCTTCCCGAGCAGCCAGTCGTTGTAGGCGCGCGCGAAGTCGAGCGCGAACCCGGCGTCGTCGAAGCTCGTGATCCCGATCGACAGCCCGCCGAACAGCACCTGCAGGTCGATGCCCTCGTCGTCCATGTCGGCCATGCGGCGGTCGAGGTCAGCCGCACCCGCAGCGCACGCCGGGTTGGTCGCAGTGTCGATCGGCACACCGCACCCGGCACCCTCCTGGGTGGGGTACAGCTTGTCGCCGATGCGGGCGACCCAACGGCCGCCGGAGCGGCCCGCGGCCAGCCACCCCGGATGGAGATCCGCCAGCTCGGTCCACGCCATCGGGTCCTCGTTGACGTGGGCGTCGGCGTCGACAACGAAACATGACATCATCGTCAGCAACTATGGCACTGAAGATCGCGATCGACCGCGAGGCGTGCATGGGCTCGGGCAACTGCTCGTTCTACGCCCCGGCCACCTTCGACCTCGACGACGACATGAAAGCGATCGTCATCGACCCCACCGGCGACACCGAAGCCAAGGTCCGCCTGGCCGCCGAGGGATGTCCGACCCAGGCCATCCGCGTGTCTGAGAAGTAAGGACATGCTCGGCCTCACCGACGACCACGTCGCGCTGCACGAGACGGCCCGGCGGTGGGCGGCCGCCCACTGCTCGCCGGCCGTGGCGCGGGCCGCGATGGAGTCCGAGACCGAGGAACTGCCGCCCTTCTGGTCCGACCTCGCGGCCATGGGATGGCTCGGGTTGCACCTGCCCGCGGAGCACGGCGGCGAGGGGTTCGGGCCGGCGGAGCTGGTCGTCGTGATCGAGGAGTTGGGCCGGGCCGGCGCGCCCGGCCCGTTCCTGCCGACGGTCCTCGCCGGGGCGGTGATCGACGCGCTCGGCACCGACGAGCAGCGGGCCCGCTGGTTGCCGGGCATCGCCGACGGTTCCTGCCCTGCCGCGGTGGCCTTCGCCGGCGACCTCGTGCTCGGGGGCGGACTGGCGCGGTTGGTGGTCGTCCCCGTCGGCGACGGCCGGTGGCGCGTCATCGACGACCCGGTGGTCTCGGCCCACCCGTCCACCGATGCCACTCGGCGGGTGGCCTCCCTCGCCGCCGATCCTTCTGAGGCCGAGGTGCTGGGCGGCGGGGGCGGTGGCGACGGCGACGCCGTCGTCGAGCGGCTGGTCGCAACGTTCTTCGCGGCTGAGTGCAGCGGGGGCGCGGCGTGGTGTGTCGAGACGGCGGCCGCGTACGCGCAGATCCGCGAGCAGTTCGGCCGCCCGATCGGCCAGTTCCAGGCTGTAAAGCACCGGTGTGCGGACATGTTGTGCGCCCTCGAGCAGGCTCGGGCCGCGGCTTGGGACGCGGTCCGTCCCGGCGATCCGGACGAATTGGCGCTCGCGGCCGCGGTCGCCGGCGCGCTCGCCCCCGACGCGTTCTTCCGGTGTGCGAAGGACTGCATCCAGGTACTGGGCGGGATCGGGTTCACGTGGGAGCACGACGCCCACCTGTACCTGAAGCGGGCGATGGCGGTGCGGGCGCTGGTCGGCGACGCCCATCGCTGGCGGCCGCGGGTCCTGGCGTCGGCGCGGGCCGGCGTGCGCCGCACGGTCACCGTCGACCTCCCGCCCGAGGCCGAGCCGATGAGGGACGCTGTGCGGTCGTTCCTCGGCGAACTGAAGGAGCACGACAAGGGCGAGTGGCGGCGCCTGCTCGCCGACGCCGGCTACATCGCCCCGCACTGGCCCCGACCGTGGGGTCGTGACGCGAACCCGCTCGAACAGCTCGTGATCGACGAGGAGTTCCGGGCGGCCCGGGTGCGCCGCCCGCATCTGCAGGTCGGCGCATGGGTGCTGCCCACGTTGGTCGCGCACGGGTCGCCCGACCAGCAGGAGCGGTGGATCCCACCCACGCTGCGGGGCGAACTCCGGTGGTGCCAGCTGTTCAGCGAGCCGGGCGCGGGGTCGGATTTGGCGTCGCTGGCGACGAAGGCGTCACGGGTCGACGGCGGCTGGCTGCTCACCGGCCAGAAGGTGTGGACCACGATGGCGCACACCGCCGACTGGGGGATCTGCCTCGCCCGCACCGACCCGTCGGCACCGAAGCACGACGGCATCACGTGCTTCATGGTCGACATGCGGGCCGAGGGTCTCGACGTCCGCCCCCTGCGCGAGCTCACCGGCGAGGCGCTGTTCAACGAGGTGTTCCTGTCGGACGTGTTCGTGCCCGACGACTGCGTCGTCGGGGGCGTCGACAACGGGTGGCGGGCGGCCCGCACGACACTCGAGAACGAGCGGGTCTCCATGGGCAGCGGCTCGTCGTTCGGGCTCGGCGTCGAGGGCGTGCTCGCGTTGGTCGACTCGTCGGGCGCGGCCGACGACCCGGTCGCGGTCGACGACGTGGCCGCGCTGGTGGTCACCGCCCAGTCGCTGGCCGCGCTCGGGTTGCGGCTCACGTTGCGGGCGCTGTCCGGGGCTCAGCCGGGCCCGGAATCGAGCGTGCGCAAGCTGCTCGGCGTGGAGCACGACCAGCGGGTGCAGGAGGTCGGTCTCACCCTCCTCGGCGCGGCCGGCGCCGCCGTCGACGGGGATGCCGCGGGCTGGGTCGCCGGCTTCCTGGCGAACCGCTGCCTCACGATCGCCGGCGGCACCAGCGAAGTCCAACGCAACGTGATCGCCGAACGCCTCCTGGGCCTGCCGAAGGACCCCTAACCCCTCCTTCTGTGGGCAGTTTGCGACGGTATCGGTAGCAAATTGCCCACAGAACGGTCGGACGGGGGGTGCGGTCAGGGAGAGCGCAGTCGCTGGCGCAGGACGAACTTCTGGACTTTGCCGCTGGCCGTGCGCGGGAAGTCGTCGACAGTGCGGATCTCCTCGGGCCACTTCTGGCGGGCGAGCCCCACTGCCTCGAGATGGCGGCGCAGCGCGTCGAGGGTGGGCGCGGCGCCGCCCGCGGCCAGTCGGACGAACGCGCACGCGTGCTCCCCGAGCCGCGCGTCGGGCGCGGCCACCACCGCCACCTCGGCCACGCCGGGCATCCGCACGACGAGGTCTTCGACCTCGGCCGCGCTGATGTTCTCGCCGCCCCGGATGATGATGTCCTTCTTCCGGTCGGTGATCGTGAGCCAGCCGTCCTCGTCGAGCACGCCGATGTCCTCGGTGCGGTACCAGCCGTCGGCATCGACCGCGACGGCAGTGAGCGACGGGTCGGTGTAGCCGGCGAAGAGGTCGGGACCCCGCGACAGGATCTCGCCCGCCTCGCCCGCCCCGAGATCGACACCGTCCGCGCCCACCACCCGCAGCTCGATGCCCGGCAGAGGAAACCCGTCGGTGCGCATCCGCTTGTGCTCGGGCCGATCGTGCGTCGCGCCGGTGATCGACGGGTGTTCGGTCGACCCGAACGACCGGGCGATCGAGATGCCGAGCCGGGCCGCCCGCTCGGCGACGGCCAGCGGCACCGACGCCCCGCCCAGCCCGATGTGGCGCATGCGTTCGAGGTGCTCGGGCGTCATGGCGGGGCTGTCGAGAAGGCTCGTGAGGAAGAACGTGGCGCCGCTGCCGGCGGTGAGGTCAGCCTCGAGCATCGCCGCCAGCACCGCGGCCGGGTTCCACACGTCGATCAAGTGGATGGCCTGATCGCGGTAGACGGGCAGCAGCAGCCCGGCCAGCATGCCGATGCCGTGGCCCACCGGCGCGCCCACGAGCGCGGGCCGGTCGCCTGCGGCCTGGATGTCGCCGAGCTGATGGATCTCGGCGACGATGCTGCGGTGGGTGTGCACGACGCCCTTGGGATCCGCGGTCGTGCCCGACGTGTACGCCACCAGCGCGGGGCGGTCGGGGTCGACGGCCACGGGTGCGTCGAGTGGTGGCGCGGCGGCCAAGGCCTCGAACCGCTCGGCGCCCAGCGGTACGGGGCCGTCCTCGGGTGACACGACCGCGACGTGTTCGAGGTCGGGCAGGACCGGACGCACGGCCTCGAGCATCGCCAGGTGGTCGACGTGCCCGAACCGGTCGACCGTGACGAACGCCCGCGCCCCCGACTGCCGGAGGATGAACCCGACTTCCTTCGGCCCGTAGAAGTGCACGATCGGTGCCACGACGGCACCGAGCGCGGCAACCCCCCAGAAGACCGCGGCCGCCTCGACCCAGTTCGGCAGCTGGAAGGCGACGACGTCCCCCGGCCCGATGCCCCGGGCCTGCAGCCCGCCGGCCACCGACCGGGCCAGACCGTGGACGTCGCCGACGGTGCCGGCGAACGCATGGCGGTCGGACCAGATCCGAAAGGTGAGATCAGGATGCGCCGCGAGGTGGCCGGCGAGCAGCGAACCGAGCGTGTCGTCCGACCACCAGCCCTCGGCGCGGTAGCGGCGGGCCAGGTCGGGCGCGGTGGTCCGCAGCGGCCAGTCGGCTCCCACGCCGCGCACCCTACGCGGCGGCGGTCACACCCCGAGGCGCCCCCACGGACCCCACACCGCGAAGGTGACGGCTTGGGCGGCTTGGATGTTGACGAACAACGTGTGGCCATCAGGGCTGAACGTGGCGCCCGCGAACTCCTCCCCGAACCGGGGGGCGTTGGGCGGGGCGTTGCGGCGCAGCCGGTTCAGGGCGATGTCGAACAGCGTGGCATCCGCGGTGAGCCCGCGGATGTAGTTGTCGCCGGGGCCGTCCTCGCAGATGACGATCGAGCCGCGGTTGTTGCGGGCGGTGACGTTGTCGGGGAGCTCGAGGTTGGTCGTACTGAGTGACTGGTAGCGGCAGGTCAGCACCTGGGTGCGCGGGTTGTAGGACCAGATCTGGCCCGCGCCGTTGCCGTAGCCGCCTACGGTGTCGGGTCCGGTCTCAGCCGCACCACCGCCCTGCGTCGAGGTGAAGAAGATCTCGCCCTTGGCGAACACCGCACCCTCGAGGCGGGAGAAGTGCGCGGCACCCTGGGCCCGACCCTGGTCGCCGACGAACTTGATCGCGTCGTTGTTGGTGGTGGGCGCGGGCTCGCCCGGCGTGTACGGGAACGTCGGGTCGGGGTCGTCGATGTCGACCCAGTCAACGGGATAGGCGGCGCCGTTCGTCTGCGTCGCTTCGAGGTGGGCGTTGGGCGTGCCGACGACGCGGAGCATCTGGAGGGCGCCGCCGTTCTCGAGGCCGCCGGCCGACATCGGGTTCGACGGCGGGATGTAGCGGTAGAGGCCGGAGGGGAACCCGAAGTTGTCCTCGGTGAGGTAGACGAACCCTTCGTCCGGGCTGTACGCCGCAGCTTCGTGGGCGAAGCGTCCCGCACTGGTGACGGGCTGGCGCTCGGACTTGCCGCCGGCGGGCACCTCGAAGATGAAGCCGTGCCGCTGCTGCAGCGGGACGTTCGACACGCCGGTGAAGTCAGCCCCGACGTCGGGGCCGTTCACGGTCTCCTCGCAGCTGATCCACGATCCCCACGGCATCCGGCCGCCGGAGCAGTTCATCTGCGTGCCGTTGAGGCTCGTGAACGCGTCCGAGACCTCGCCGGACGGCGACACCAGCGACGTGGTCGTCCCGCCCTGGGCCATGGCGTCATACGGCGCGTCGTCGGGTCCCGGGCTGCTCGGGCCGAACGCGGCGCCCGGCCCGTTGATCTCATGGTTGCGGACCAACCACACGTTGCCGTCCGGTCCCGCGAACGCGGCCATGCCGTCGTGGCGCCCGGGCAACGTCGTGCCGTCGGGCAAGACCACGGGCGGGCCGTCCGTGTCGTGGAACGACTGGTACGAGAACCCGGGCGGCAGCCACAGCCGAACGATCCCGTCGCGAGCGTCGGGCACCGGCCCGAGCGGACCGGTGGGGGGCTTGGCGGCGGCCGCCTCGGCCAGCAGGGTCTGCAAGGACCCTCCGACCACGACGCCGCCCATCGTGGCCACGGCGCCCTGCAGGAACGTGCGGCGGTGAACGTTGCCCACGTGTGGACCTCCTCGTACGAACCGGGGTGCGGGTCGCACCCTATACGGGGCCGACATTTGGTCGCTCGGCCTGCGGCCCTCGCTTCGGCATTCGACCAGGCTCTAGGCCTCCGGCGTGAACCGCAACGGGAGTACGGCCGGGCCCCAGATGCCGACGGTGGCGGGCTTCCACTCGATGCTGCCGTCGACGACGAGGTCGGGCATGCGGCGGGCGAGGATCGGCAGTGCCTCCTGCAGCTCCGCGCGTGCGAGCGAGGCGCCGAGGCAGAAGTGGATGCCGGACCCGAAGGTCATCTGCGCGACGGGGCGGTCGCGCTCGATGTTGAACACGTCGGGCCCTTCCCATACCGCCGGGTCGAAGTTGGCGCCGGCGAGGCTTGCCGCGACGAGGGTGCCCGCCGGGAAGAGGACGTCGCGGTACTCGACGTCCTCGGCCGCGACCCGGACCGTTCCCCGCACCGCGCCGAGGACGCGCATCGTCTCCTCGACGGCCCCGCCGGCCAGCTCGGGCCGCGCCGCCAGCGCCGCCCACTGGTCGGGGTGTTCGGTGAACAGCGCCACGCAGCACGCCAGCTGGTTCCTGGTCGTGTCCGTCCCCGCCATCAGCACCGCTTCGGCCAGGCCCACGAGGTCGTCGGTCGTCAGCCGGTCGCCCGCCTCTTCGGCGGCGATGAGGTCGCTGAGCAGATCGTCCTCGGGACGGGTACGGCGCTCGTCGATCATCGCCCGCATGTAGTCGTCGAGTTCGTCCGACGCGGCTTGGATACGCGGCAAGTCGTTGGCGAGGTCGTTGTTGAAGATCCGGAAGATGTCGGTGGCCCAGCCCGAGAACAGCTTCCAATCGCTCTTGGGTGCGCCAAGCAACTCGCAGATGATCTGGATGGGATACGGCTCACAGATGTCCTCGACGAGTTCGCAGCGGCCCTGGGCCGCGACCGGGTCGACGAGGCCGTCGACCACCCGGCGCATGGATGGGCGGAACCGGTCGGTGGACTTGGGCGTGAAGGCGGGGGCGACGAGCCGCCGCAGCCGGGCGTGGTCCTCGCCCTCGACGGACAGGATCGAGCGCCGGCGCCGTTCCAGGAACTCGGAGTCGTCAATGCCGGCCATCTGCGGTATCAAGGACAGCGCCGAGTGGAAGCGGCGCTCCCGCAGGATCGCGGTGACGTCTTCGTGGCGGTTGACGACGTAGCCGAGGGGGGTGCGGGCCAGCCAGTGCCGCTCGCGGGCGGCCGCGAGCGCAGCCATGGCCTCGTGCCGGTCGAGGTCGATCAGCTCCACCTCGGGAAGGTCGAGGTCGTGCACCGAGATCGCCATGCGCCCTCCTCAAGTCCGTCGAAGGACGCTAACGCTCCGCGGGCGAGCCGTTCGAACCGGTCTCGATCCCCGCGTAGCGTCGCGTGATGGGGACGATCACCGAACCGACGGGGCGCAAGAGTCGATCGCCCGGTCATACGATGAGCGCCCCATGGGCGCCCCCCGCTTCGATCTGCCGACGCCCGACCGGGAGACGCACCCGTACTGGGAGGCGTGCCGCGATGGGAGATTGCTGATCAAACGCTGCGGAGCGTGCGGGCGGGCGCACTTCTACCCGCGCCCGTTCTGCCCCCACTGCTGGAGCACCGGCGTCGAATGGGAGGAGGCCAGCGGGCGGGCCACGCTGTACACGTACTCGATCGTCCACCGCAACGACCTGCCGCCGTGGCCCGAGCGGCTGCCGTACGTCGCGGCCATCGTCGACCTCGAGGAGGGGCCGAGGATGATGACCAACGTGGTCGACTGCGCGGCCGACGGTCTCCACATCGGCATGGATCTCGAGGTCACCTTCCGCGACGAACCTCAGCACTACTCGGTGCCCGTCTTCCGCCCGGCCGGCCACCAATAAGGGCCCTAAGGTGAGCCGCCGTGAGCTCCCAGGACGACTGGAACTTCCCGTTCGAGGGTCCGCTCCACGAGGTGTTCCCCGCGCTGCACGAGGCTCAGAACTCGTGGCTGGCCGCCATCGACTCGCTCACCGCGCCCGACCGCAAGACCCACGAGCTCATCCGGCTCGTGTGCACGGTGATCCTGCGCAACCCGGCCGGCATCCGGCGCCATGCGATGTTGGCCAAGGAGTTCGGCGCGACGTGGGACGAGCTGGTCGGGTCGATCATGCTGACGGTGCCCGGTTTCGGGCTGCTGCCCGCGGTGGAGGCACTGCCGCATGCCCGCCGCGGCTTCGACACCGCGCCGGAGGTCGAGGTCGATGACGACGACGGAGACGAATAGCCCCGCCAAGGCGTTCCGGCTGCTGCCTCGCCTCACCGACGAGAATCGCTGGTTCTGGACGTCGGGCGCCGACGGCGTGTTGCGCTTCCTGCGCTGCCAGTCGTGCGGGTACTACGTCCACCCGTACGGGCCCCGCTGCCCGCGGTGCCTCGGTTCCCAACTCGAGCCCGAGGCGGTGTCGGGCACCGCGACGCTGCACACGTTCACCGTGAACCACCAACCGTGGTATCCCGGTCTCGACCCGCCGTACGTCGTCGCCATCGTCGAGCTGCCCGAGCAGCAAGGGCTGCGGCTCACGACCGGCATCGTCGGTTGCGGGCCGGACGACGTCGCGATCGGCATGCCGGTGCGGGTGGTCTTCGACCAGTACGAAGACGTCTGGCTTCCGTTCTTCGAGCCCGACCAGCCGACGCCGTGAACGCCGTCATCACCGGCGTCGGCCAGTCCGACGTCGGTCGCCGTCTCCACCGCCATCCGCTCGACCTCACCGTCGACGCCGCGATGGAGGCGATCGAGGACGCCGGCCTCACCCGCGACGACATCGACGGCATCGCCACCTACCCGGGGAACATGGACCAGCCCCCGGGCTTCTCCGGCGTCGGCGTGGTCGAGCTGCAGGATGCGTTGCGGCTGAACCTCAACTGGTACCAAGGCGGGCTCGAGGCGCCCGGCCAGCTCGGCGCGGTGGTGAACGCGTGCGCGGCCGTCGCTACCGGCTTGGCCACGCACGTCGTGTGCTTCCGCACCGTGTGGGAGGGCAGCGCCCAGGGCGACAAGGGCCGCTCGGCGGTCATGCCCGGGATCGGCGGCGGCCACACCGGTGGGCTGCCGCGCGTCGGCGGGTTCATGGAGTGGCGCCTGCCCTACGGCGCGCCCTCGGCCGCGAACTGGATCGCGATGATGGCCCAGCGCCACTTCCACGAGTTCGGCACGACCCGCGAGCAGCTGGCGTGGATCGCCCTCAACGGTCGCCGGAATGCCGCGCTCAACCCGAAGGCCGTGTACCGGGATCTGATGACCCTCGACGACTACCTGTCCGGGCGGATGGTGTCATCCCCGTTGTGCCTCTACGACTGCGATGTACCGGCCGACGGCAGCACCGCGGTGATCGTCTCCGCACCGGCGGCCGCGACGGGACTGCGGAAACCGCCGCTCAATGTCGAGGCCGTCGGCACCGCAATCCACGGGCGCCCGTCCTGGGACCAGTGGGACGACCTCACCACGATGGCGCTGCGCGACGCGGCGGCGATGATGTGGGGACGTACGGCACTCCGGCCGGGCGACGTCGACGTGGCCGAGCTGTACGACGGGTTCAGCTTCATCACCATGTGTTGGCTCGAGGCCCTCGGCTTCTGCGCCAAGGGGGAGTCGGGTCCGTTCGTCGACGGCGGGACCCGCATCGCACGCGACGGCGAGATCCCTCTGAACACCAACGGCGGCCAGCTCTCCGCCGGCCGGCTCCACGGGTACGCGTTGCTCCACGAGACGTGCGTGCAGTTGTGGGGCGAAGGCGGTGAGCGGCAAGTGGTGCGGCCCGGCGGCCGCCAGCCCGAGGTCGGGGTCGCGGCGGCCGGCGGCGGCCCGCTCGGTGGCTGCCTACTGCTGACGAGAGGATGATCGATGCCCGATCTCACCGACGCCGACGTCGATTCGATGGTGACGCCCGCCTGGGACATGGCGAAGCGGGCCATCGAGGACGGTGACACCGACGGTGCGATGCGGTGGATCGACACCGCGGTCGCCCGGACGAGGAGCCTCCAGGAGTACTCCATCAACTGGCTCACGTCGCTGCTCTCGTTCGTGGGCCGCGAGCTGGGCGAGGACGGGGTCGAGCGGGCTCTCCGCGTCACGGGCGAGGAGTTCGTGCGGCCCCGCCGCGGCACCGGATGGGACTCGCTCCCCGCGTCCGCCCGGGCGAAGGCCATCGCCCGGGCCATGGTCGCCAACGGGGGATCGTGCGAGGTCGGCGAGGACGACGAGAAGATCGTGCTCTCCTTCCGCTGCGGCAGCGGCGGCGCGTTGATCGACGGCGGTCGCTACGACACTGCCGGCGGGCCATACCTCACGCTCACCGAGAAGGCGGGCCGCACGTTCCAGCGCGACGAGCTACCCGTGTACTGCTCGCACTGCGCCGTGAACAACGAGATGCAGCCGATCGAATGGGGTGGGACGCCCACGAGCATCGAGCACCCGCCGACCAAGCCGGGGGAGCGGTGCGTCCACCACGTCTACAAGGACCCAGCGGCCATCCCCGCCGCCGCCTACGTCCGCATCGGCAAGCCCCCTTCTGTCGGCAGTTAGTGCATCCATAGGTCGATAACTGCCGACAGAACGAGCGCTTGGTCGCCTACCAGCCCTTGAACTCGGGGGGGCGCCGCTCCATGAACGCGCGCATCCCTTCGCGGGCGTCCTCGGTGCCGTTGATGGACTCCTGCATCACCGCTTCCTCGTCGAACGCGGTCTGCCGGCTGGACTCCGGCGACCGGTTCAGCAACCACTTCGTGGCCGCGAGCACCCGCGTGGGCGCGGCCGCGAGCCGCGCCGCCCACTCGTCGACACGCGCCCCCAACTCGGCGGCGGGCACCACCCGGTTGGCGATCCCGAGGCGCTCGCACTCGTGGGCGGGCACGTCGTCGCCGAGGAACATGATCTCCTTGGCCTTGCTCAGCCCGACGAGCCGAGGCAGCAGGTAGGCGCCGCCCGCGTCGGGGATGATGCCGCGCCGGACGAACACCTCGATCAGCTTGGCCGTGTCGGCCATGACGACGAGGTCGCACGCCAGCACGAGCTGGGCGCCGCCGCCCGCCGCGGTGCCGTTGACCGCGGCCATCACCGGCTTCTCGCAGTCGAGGATGGCGGCCACCAGCCGCTGCCAACCGCGCCGGATCATGCGGGCGGTGTCACCGACGGCGCGGTCGGGCGCGCCCGCCGGCCGCGGCGGTCCCTCGGGCTGCGGACCACCGAGGTTGGCACCGGTGCAGAAGTGACGGTCGCCGGCCGCCCCCAACACGACCACGCGCACGGCGAGGTCCGCGGATGCGTCGAGGAAGAGGTCGGCCATGCGGTCGCGCATGAACCCGGACAGCGAGTTGCCTATGTCGGGCCGGTCGATCGTGATGCGCGCCACGCCACCGTCGACCGCGTAGCGGACCTGCGCGTCGAGCGGAAGCTCGTCGGACATGTCGGCTACCGTACAAGCCTGACACGGGCGTCAGGAATCTCTCGCAAGGGGCGTGATGGGTCTCTTCGACGGCAAGGCGGCGATCGTCACCGGCGCGGGCCGCGGTATCGGCCGGGCCGAAGCGCTGCTGCTCGCGGCCGAGGGTGCCGGCGTGGTCGTGAACGACGTGGGCGGCGCGGCCGACGGTGAGGGGGCCGACCAGACCCCAGCCCAGCAGGTCGTCGACGAGATCACCGCGCTCGGCGGTCACGCGGTGGCCAACTACGACAGCGTGTCGTCGTGGGCCGGGGCCGAGCGGCTCGTCGCGCACGCGGTCGACACCTTCGGCCGGCTCGACGTGCTCGTCAACAATGCCGGCATCCTCCGGGACAAGATGAGCTTCAACATGGACGAGGCCGAGTGGGATGCGGTCATCGACGTCCACATGAAGGGTCACTTCTGCACGGCCCGCTTCGCGTCGGCGCACTGGCGGGCCCGGTTCAAGGAGACCGGCGAGCCTGTCGGGGCCGCGATCGTCAACACCGCCTCCGAGTCGGGGCTCTACGGGAACGCGGGCCAGGTCAACTACGCGGCGGCGAAGGCCGGCATCGCCAGCATGACGATCGTGCTCGCTCGCGAGCTCGAGCGCATGGGAGTACGGGTCAATTGCATCGCGCCGGTCGCCCGCACCCGGCTCACCGAGGCCGTCGCCGGCGCGTACATGCAGCCGAAGGAGGGCGACTTCGACCGCTTCGCGCCGGAGAACGTGGCCGCGGCGGCCGTGTGGTTGGCTTCGCCGCTCACCGACGGCATCTCCGGCCAAGTGGTGAAGGTGCAGGGCGGTGTCCTGCAGCTGCTCCAAGGTTGGCGGCCCCTCGCCGAGGCGAGCTCGGACAAGCCGTGGACGCTCGACAGCGTCGATGCCACGCGCGCCCAGCTCTTCGCGAAGAGCGACGGCACGATCCCGCCCTTCTTCTTCAGCGTCGAATGAAGCTCGGCTGGAGCGAGGCGGACGAGGCCTTCCGGGCCGAGCTCGTCGAGTTCCTCGAAACCCACGTCCCGCCGGAAGCCAAGCGCACCCGCGACTTCGGCGAGAGCGACGGTCCGATGCTGCCGGACTGGTCGCGCCAATGGCAGGCCACGCTGTTCGACCACGGCTGGATGGTCCCCGCGTACCCGCCAGAGTTGGGCGGCCGCAACGCCACCCCCGTACAGACACTGCTGTACATGGAGGAGATGGCCCGGCGCGGCATCCCCCGCGCGTCGCACTTCCCCGGCTGGGCGATCGTGGCCCCGAGCTTGCTCGAGTTCGGGACCGAGGCTCAGCGCGCCCTCGCCCCGGCCGCGTTGCGGGGCGACACCGTGTGGTGCATCGGCATGAGCGAGCCCGACGCCGGGTCCGACCTTGCCTCGCTCACCACCCGCGCCGTCCTCGACGGCGACCGTTTCGTCGTCAACGGCCAGAAGGTGTGGACCTCCTACGCCATGGTGGCGCAGAAGTGCTTCTGCTATGTGCGCACCGATAGCGCGGCGCCGAAGCACAAGGGGATCAGCGTCCTCATCGTCGACATGGACACGCCTGGGATCGACGTCCGGCCGCTGCGCCATCTCACCGGCAACGAGGAGTTCGCCGAGGTCTTCTTCACCGATGTCGAAGTGCCGGTGGATGCGGTCGTGGGCGCCGTGAACGACGGCTGGCGCATCACGATGGGATCCCTCGCCCACGAGCGCGGCGGGCTGTGGCTTCAAAGCGTCGCCTTCGTGCAACGCGGTCTCGATGACCTCTGCGCGCTCGCCCGCCGTCTCGGCGTCGACGACGACGCGGGGGTTCGCCGCCGTCTGGCCCGCGCGTACCAGCACGTGGCCAGCCTTCGCGCTCTCGGCTACAAGGGATTCGCCAGCTTCGCCCAGGGCAGCTCGGCGCCCGAACACTCCTTCATGAAGCTCGCCACATCGGAGCTGGGCAAGGCGCTGTACGAGCTGGGGATGGAGTTGCAAGGACCGTACGGGGCGGTCGTCGATCCCGAGCGGGGCGAGGAGAACGGCCGCTGGGCCTATTCGTTCTTCGTGAGTTTCGCCTCGACGATCGCGGGCGGCTCGAGCGAGATCCAGCGCAACATCATCGCCACGCGTGTGCTCGGCTTGCCTCGGGGCTGACGGGTCACGACGCGTGGACTTCACTCTCACCGACGAGCAGAGCCTCTTGCGGGAGACGGCCCGCGGATTTCTCGCGCGGGAGTGCCCGCCGTCGTTGGTGCGCGCCCATGCCGACGATCCCACGGTCGCCGATCCCCTGTGGGCGCAGCTTCAGGAATGGGTCGCGTTAGCCGACGGTCCGTTGGTCGACCTGTGCCTGTTCCTCGAGGAGTGCGGGGCGGTGCTGGCGCCGGGTCCGTTCTTCGCGACCACCGCGTTGTACGCCCCGTTGGTCGAAGGGTCGGACTCTGGCTCGGGCACGGTGGCGTGGGCGGGAGCGTCCGGCGAGTGGACCACCGAGCCCAGCACCGACGACGTCCGCACCTTCGTGCTCGAGGCTGACCGCGTCGATCACGTCGCGTTCGTGGTGCCCGGTCCCGCGGTCCTCGTCGTGGCCGGTCCCCTGTCGGACCGCCCGGTCGGCGCCCTGGACTCGACCCGGCGGCTGTTCGAGGTCGGCGTGCCGCGCGGCACGACGGCGGCGCGGCCGATCGAGCCGTCGCGGCTCGCGCTTGTGTTGGCGCGGGCGACCGTGGCGTTGGCGGCCGAGTTGGTGGGCAGCGCCCGCTGGATCCTCGACGCGACGGTCGCGTACGCCAAGGCCCGCGTGCAGTTCGACCAGCCCATCGGTTCGTTCCAAGCCGTCCAGCACAAGCTGGCCGACATGGCGCTGGCCGTCGAGGAGGCGTGGAGCGCGGTGTATTACGCAGCGATGGCGCTCGACGCTGACGACCCCGATCAGCACCGGGCCGTCCACGTCGCCAAGGCCGCGGCCGGCGAGGCGGCCACCCGCTGTGCCAAGGACGGCATCCAGATCCACGGCGGCATCGGCTACACGTGGGAGCACGACCTGCACCTGTACATCCGCCGGGTCTACGCCTCCGAGCATCTCCTCGGGACGACGGCGTGGCACCACGACCGGCTGGCCGACCTGCTGTTGGGACCGCGAGACTAAGGTGACACGGGTGTCAGGGACTGCGAGTGGGGAGACGCCGGATGGCTGAGGAGACGCTCTTCTTCGACGACGTGAACGAGGGCGACGAAGCGCCGTCGGTGAGCCACGTGCTGACCCGCACCGACCTGGTCATGTACGCGGGCGCGTCGGGCGACTTCAACCCGATGCACCACGACGAGGTCAAGGCCAAAGAGGCCGGGCTGCCGAGCGTGTTCGGCCACGGCATGTTCTCGATGGGCCTGCTGGGCCGGGCCATCACCGACTGGATCGGCATCGGAAACCTCAAGCGGTTCAAGGTGCGCTTCACCAAGCAGACGTGGCCGGGCGAGACGCTCACGTCGAAGATCGTCGTCACCGCCAAGCGCAAGGACGACGGCGACAACCTCGTCGACCTCGAGGTCTCCCTCGCCAACCAGGACGGCGAGGTCAAGGTCGCCGGCGACGCCACCGCAGTCCTCCCCTCCCGCTGACACGTCAGACCGCCAACGCCGGCAGAACCTCCTCGGCGAACAGGCCGATCGTCTCCGGGCGGCCGAGGTCCGAGAACTGGACGATGAAGAGCTCCACGCCGAGGGCGGCCTCCGCCCGAAGGGCGGCGGCGACCTCGTCGGGCGTGCCGGACACCAGCCCGCCCCACGAGCCGAAGCGGCGCTGAGCCGTCGCCACGACCTCTTCACGAGCCGCGGTCGAGGCGGCCAAACCGATCGGATGTTGCGCCGACACCCGCACCTCGCCGACCAACGGCCGCAGTTCGGCCAGCTGTGAGATGGCGTAGGACGGGCAGTTCCACCAGTCCGCGTAACGGCGGACGAGCGGCAGCGTGAGGCGGGCGCCGGCGCCACCGATGTGCACCGGGATGCGGGCTTGCACGGGCACCGGCCGACCGACGGCGCCATCGATCGAGACGAACCGGCCCTCGTACGAGAACGGCTCGCCCGCGAACATGCGCTCGAGCACGTCGAGGGTCTCGGCCATGCGGGCGGCGCGGTCGCGGGCCGACGGCGCACCGAATCCATAGGTCGCCAACTCGGCCGGCACCGAGCCCCAGCCGAGCCCGAGCTCCAGCCGCCCCCCGCTGATGACGTCGAGGGTGGCGGCCATCTTCGCCAGCAGCACCGGATGCCGGAACGGATCACACAGGACCATGTGACCGATGCGCAGCCGCTCGGTACGCGCCGCGATCGCAGTCGCGGTGGTCCAGCCTTCGTACGTGTCGACCCCGGAGGCGGCCGGCGCGGCCATGTGGTCCATGAACCACACCGACGCGAACCCGGCCTCCTCGGCGACGCGGGCCCGGGCCTCGATGGTCGCGAAGTCCATGCGGATCTGCGGCAGGAAGAGCCCGGCCGAGAAACCTGACACGGGTGTTAGGTTCGCGCGCCGTGGGCCTCTCTGTTCTCGGGCACCGGGACGCCTTGGGCGTGCGCCCCGGCCAGCTGTACATCGACGGCACCTGGCGCGACGGCCAGACGGGCGAGACGTGGACGCACGTCCACCCGGCCACCAACGAGTCGGTCAGCGAGTTCGCGTTGGCGTCGGCCGACGACGTCGATGTCGCGGTGCGGGCGGCGCGCCGAGCGTTCGACGACGGCGGGTGGACGTCGATGCGGGCGCGCGACCGCAAGCGCATCCTCCAGCGGATCGCGGCGCTCGTCGCCGACCATGCCGAGGAGCTGGAACGGCTGCAGACGCTGGACAACGGTATGCCGGTGTCGTTCTCGACGATCTACCAAGTGGGCGCGGGCATCGCCGCTGACATCTTCGACTACCACGCCGGATGGATCGACCGCATCGCCGGCGAGACGCTGCCGACGCACACGGGGCCGGACATCTTCTTCATGACGTTGCGGGAGCCGGTCGGCGTCGTCGCCGCGATCATCCCGTGGAACGCGCCGCTCATGCTGTTCGCGCAGAAGGTGGCGCCCGCGCTGGCTGCGGGGTGCACCGTGGTCCTCAAACCGTCCGAGTACGCGTCGCTCACGGTGCTCCGCCTGGCCCGCCTGTGCGAGGAGGCCGGCGTGCCCCCCGGCGTGCTCAACGTCGTCACCGGCACCGGCACGGACACCGGCGAGGCGCTCATCACCCACCCGCTGGTCGACAAGATCACCTTCACCGGCAGCCGTGCCGTCGGGCGCCGCATCATGGCCGCAGCGGCCGAGCGCATCGCCCGGGTCTCGCTCGAGCTCGGGGGTAAGAGCCCCAACATCGTGTTCCCTGACGTCGATCTCGACGGTGTCGCCGCCGGCGCGATGGGCATGGTGTCGATGGGCCTGTCAGGCCAGGGCTGCGTGTGCCACACCCGCGTCCTCGCCCACGAGTCCGTGTACGACGACCTGGTCGAGAAGTGCGCGTTCATGGCGTCGATATCGGTCCTTGGCGACCCGTTCGACCTCGGGACGACGTCGGCGCCGCTCATCAACCGACGCCAGCTCGACCGGGTCATGGGCTTCATCGAGACCGGGGCCAGCGAGGGAGCTCGCCTCGTTTGCGGCGGCGACCGCCCGGGCGGCGACCTCGAAGCCGGCAACTTCGTGAACCCCACGCTGTTCGCCGACGTCGACAACTCGATGACGATCGCTCAAGAAGAGATCTTCGGACCAGTGCTGGCGGTCGTTCCGTTCCGCGACGAAGCGGAGGCGGTCCGGCTCGCCAACGACACGAGCTACGGGCTCGGTGCGTCGGTGCAGACCCGCGACGTCAAGCGGGCGCTGCGGGTCGCGCGCGCCGTGCGGTCGGGCACGTTCGGCATCAACGGCTACTCCGTCATGCCCAACGCGCCGTTCGGGGGCTACAAGGAGTCGGGGCTCGGGCGCGAGGGCGGGCGCGAAGGGATCGACGCGTTCCTCGAGACCAAGACGGTGTGCATCGACCTCACCGGCGAGTGAGCGTCGGCGTGGCCGAAGAGGGGGTGCGGGGCCGGGTCGTCGTCATCACCGGCGCGGGCCAGGGCATCGGGCGGGGCATGGCGCTGCACCTCGGCAAGCGCGGCGCGCGCGTTGTCGTCGCGGAGTGGAAGGCCCATCGCGTCGAGCGGGTCGTCGACGAGTTGACCGCGCTCGGCGTCGAGGTCCTCGGAGTGGAGTGCAACATCCTCGACCGGTCGTCGATCGACGCGATGGTGGCGTCGGCTCGCGAACGCTTCGGCCGCGTCGATGCGCTGATCAACAACGCCCACACGTTCACGGCGAAGGTCGCGCTGGCCGCCGCGCCCGACGAGGACATGGATCTCAACTGGGGGACGGTGAAAGGCACGCTCTGGGCCATGCAGGCCGTCCGGCCGACGATGCAGGCCGCGGGATGGGGCCGCATCGTGAACTTCGTGTCCGCCGCCGGGATCACCGGCATGGCCGAGTACGGCCCCTACAACGCGGCCAAGGAGGCGATCCGCGCCCTCACGCGGACGGCCGCGCGCGAATGGGGCCGCGACGGCATCGTCGTCAACGCCATCGCGCCGGGCGCAGCGTCCAAGCGCGGCCAGGAGGCGGCCGCCCGGGCGGAGGCCGAACACCGAGAGTTCATGCGCGACCACCCGATCGGCCGGCAGGGCGATCCCGAGGACGACATCGGCCCGGTCGCGCTCTTTCTCTGCAGCGACGCCTGCCGCTACCTCACCGGCCAGACCTTCATGGTCGACGGCGGTGCGTTTCTCCACGCCTAGCCCGGAGGCTCGACTTGCCCATCCACTACGAGAAGAGCGACGACCACATCGTCCTCATCACCATCGACCGGCCGGAGGCGAAGAACGCGCTCGACCTGTACCACTTCCGCGACCTCGCGGCGGCGTGGCGGAGCTTCAAGAACGACGAGGACGCGTGGCTCGCCATCATCACGGGAGTCGAGCGGTGTTTCATGGCCGGCGCCGACCTGAAGACGTACATCCCCCAGGTCACCGACCTCCAGAAGCGGATCGCGTCGGGCGAGGTCACCGAGATCGACGGCTGCCGGCTGACGGACGGCACGTACTCCGTGCTGCGCAACGTGAGGATCTACAAGCCGATCATCGCGGCCATCAACGGACCCTGCGTCGCCGGGGGCATGGAGATGCTCGGAGGCATCGACATCCGCATCGCGACGGCCAACGCGCGGTTCGGCGTGATGGAGCCGAAGCGAGGGCTGTTCGCCGGCGGCGGCACGACCGTGCGGCTGCCGCGCCAAATCCCGTTCCCGGCGGCGATGGAGTTCCTGTTGACGGCCGAAGCGTTCCCGGCCGAACGGGCCCTCGAGCTCGGCCTCATCAACGAGATCGTGCCCGAGAACCGACTGCTCGACCGGGCCTACGAATGGGCGCGGCGCATCACCGCCAACGCCCCGCTCGCGGTGCAGGCCACCAAGGAGAGCGTGCTGCGATGCCTCGCCCTCGACCTCGAAGCTGCGTACAAACTCGAGCAGGAGATCAGCAGCGGCATCTTCCAGACCGACGATGCGAAGGAGGGTCCGAAGGCGTTCGCCGAGAAGCGGCCGCCGGTGTGGCAGGGACGGTGACTCGGTGACGGACCCGAGAGCACCCTGCATCATCGGCGTGGCGCAGGCCGTCTACCGGCCCGCGGACGGCCCGGCGCCCGAGCCACTCGAGATGTGGTTGCGGGTGTGCCGGGACGCGGCGGCCGACGCGGCCGCGTCGCGGGACGTCCTCGCCGAGGTCGAGAGCGTGCGCATCGTGTACTGCCAGACGTGGCCGTACGACGATCCCGTGGGGCGGCTCGCCGCGGCCCTCGGGATCTCACCCGCGCACCGCTTTTATTCGGGCATCGGCGGGACGACGCCGCAGGTGTTGGTCGACGACGTCGCCCACGCGATCATCGCCGGGGACTGCGATCTCGCGATCGTGACCGGCGCGGAGGCGCTCGACACCGTCCGGCGGCTCAAGAAGGCAGGGGAGCGGCCGCAGTTCTCCTACCGTGACCCCGAGCGCAAGCCGTTCCCGTTCGAGGCGCCGTTCCATCCCGCCGAGGTTGCGCACGAGGTGTTCCAAGCGTGGCTCACATTCCCGGTGTGGGACGTGGCGCGCCGGGCTCGTCTCGGCGTCGCGCCCGACGACTACCGGCGCTCGCTCGGCGAGTTGTTCGCGCCGATGACGTCGGTGGCGGCCGGCAACCCGTACGCGTGGTTCCCGTTGGAGCGGTCGGCAGCCGAGTTGGCCACACCCACGGCGGACAACCGCATGGTCGGCTACCCCTACACGAAGTACCTCGTCTCGGTGATGGACGTGGACATGGCGGCCGCGCTCGTGATGGCGTCGCACGAGAAGGCCGACGCGCTGGGCGTCCCGGCTGACCGCCGCGTGTACGTGCGGGGGTGGTGCTACGCCACCGATCCGGTCTACGTGGCCGAGCACGACCCCCTGTGGGCGTCGCCGGCGATGACCGCCGCCTCGACCGAGTCGTTGCGGTGCGCGGGCGCCGGCGTCGATGACGTGGCGCACTTCGATCTCTACAGCTGTTTCCCGAGCTCGGTGCTGTTGGCGCTCGACGCGCTCGGCCTGTCGCCGAGCGACCAGCGGGGCGTGACCGTCACCGGCGGCCTGCCGTTCTCCGGCGGCGCGGGCAGCGACTACATGACCCACTCGATCGCCACGATGGTCTCGGTGCTCCGGGGCGATCCCGGGGCGCTCGGCATGGTCAGCGGTGTGGGCATGCATCTCACCAAGCACGTGTTCGCGCTGTACTCGACGGCGCCCGGTCGGGTCGCCGTGCCCGATGCCGCCGGCGTGCAGGCGACCCTCGACGCCCGGCCGGCGAAGACCATCCGGGACACGTACGCCGGTCCCGCCGCCGTCGCGACGTACACGGTCGCCCACGGCCGCGATGGAGCGGCCGAGTGGGGGCTGGCCGTGTGCGACCTGCCTGGCGGCGAGCGGGCCTACGCCAAGGTCCTCGACCCCGGCCTGCTCGCCGAGATGGAGGCCGTCGAATGGGTCGGCACCGAGATCGAGATGGCGACCAAGGAGGGCGCGGTCAACCTCGTGGTGGTGTGAGGCCGGTGATCACGCCGGGCGCTCGGAGTCGCAACTCACGCCGCCGCTACCGCGGGTGATGGTCGTTGTGGGAACATGCGTTCGCCAGAAGGTCGAGCAGGAAAACGGCAACCTACGATCGGCACATGCGCGTGAACGTGGGGGACATCGGTCTGTGGTTCGACGTGGAGGGGTCCGGCCTCGTCGTCGACGACAATGCCATGCGGGAGCGCCCGACTGTCGTGCTCCTCCACGGTGGCCCCGGCTTCGACCACTCGCTCTTCAAACCCGAGTACGCCGCGCTCGCGGACGTCGCGCAGGTCGTGTACCTCGATCACCGCGGCAACGGCCGCAGCGACCGGGGCGACCCGGCCGACTGGCGGCTCGACGTGTGGGCCGACGACGTGCGCGCCTTCTGCGACGCGCTGGGGATCGAGCATCCGATCGTCCTCGGCTGGTCGTTCGGTGGCATGGTCGCCATGGCGTACGCGGCGCGGCACCCCGACCATCCGGCGAAGGTGATCCTCCAATCGACGGCCGCCCGCATGGACATCGACCGCGTGACCGAGGCGTTCCGGCGTGTGGGCGGGGACGAGGCCGCGGACGCGGCCCGGGCGTTCTGGTCCGAGGGCGCGAGCCCCGAAGCGGGCGCGGCGTACGTGCAGATCTGCCTGCCCGTGTACGGCGCCAATACCCCGGACCCGAGCACGATGGGTCGGTCGCAGATGAACGTCGAGCTGCTCATGGATCCCGGTCGGGTCATGCGCGAGATGAACCTCCTCCCTGGGTTGGCGGCGGTCCAGTGCCCGACGCTCGTGCTCGCCGGCGAGGACGATCCGATCTGTCCCATCGAGGCGATGGAGGAGATCGTGGACGCGCTGCCGGCGGACCTCGTTCGCTTCGAGCGCTTCCCGAAGGCCGGCCACTTCCTCAACCTCGACGACCCCGACCGTTTCTTCGGTCTCGTCCGCGACTTCATCGCCGAGTGAGATGAGCGAGCGCGCCGTCCTGCCCACCGCGGACGAGGTGCTCGCCGTCCTCGACGCGGAAGGTTACGCGATCGTGGAAGAGGCGATATCGCCCGACGCCGTCGCCGCCATCCGGGCGGGGCTCGAGCCTCACCTCGCGCCGCTGCCGTCGGGCCGGAACGCGTTCGAGGGCTTCCACACCCGCCGCATCTACAGCCTTCCGGCCAAGACCCGTGTGCTCGACGACGTGTTCCTCCACCCGCTCGTGCTCGCCGTCGCCGACGAGTTGCTCGGGCACAACCATCTGAGCGCCACGGTCGGCATCGCCATCGACCCCGGTGAGGTGGCGCAGGTCGAGCACTTCGACGACGGCATCTACCCGCTGCCCCGTCCCCACCCCCAGGTCATCCTCAGCACGATGTGGGCGCTCGACGACTTCGTGCCTGAGAACGGCGCCACCGTGATGCTGCCGGGAAGCCACCGCTGGGTGGACGAGCGCCCGACGGCCCACAGCGAGCGGCGCGTCGCGGCGATGCCCGCCGGCTCGGTGGCGTTCTACGTCGGCTCGCTGTGGCACAGCGGCGGCGCCAACCGCACCGACCGGACGCGCCTCGGCATCACCATCGAGTACCTGGCCAGCTGGCTGCGACCGCAGGAGAACCATCTCGTCGCCGTGCCGCCGGAGGTGGTCGTCACCTTGCCGGAGCGGCTACAGGACATGCTCGGCTACAACGTCCGTCCCCCGTTTCTCGGCTACGTCGACGGTCGCCATCCCCGCCGGCTACTCGCTGAGGGGCGGCTCCCACACGCCACCCTGGAGGGACGATGAGCCACCTGTCGATGACCCGCTCTGAGCGCGAGGCCTTCCTCGCCGGGCTGCACGTCGGCATCCTCGCGGTGGAAGGCGGTGACGGCCGCCCCCCGCTCACCGCGCCCATCTGGTACGGGTACGAGCCAGGCGGCGACGTGTTCTTCGTGATCGGGCGCACCTCGCAGAAAGCCCGACGCCTCACCGCCGCCGGCCGGGCCAGCGTGTGCGCCCAGAGCGAGGACGCGCCGTACAAGTACGTCACCGTCGAGGGCCCGGTCGCCATCACCGATGGCGTCGAGCCCGAGCAGCGCCGTGCCCTCGCCCACCGGTACCTCCCGGCGGCGCTGGCCGACGGCTACATCGCCGCCACCGCGGACACCGAGGCCGACACGGTCACGGTCCACCTCACGCCCCGGCGCTGGCTCACCACCGACTACGCCAAGCAGTTCGGCTGACGCGGATCAGAGGCCGACGTCGGTGGGCGTCGTCTCTTCGATGCCGAGCACTTGGAGCGTGCGGCCGAGGGCGACGAAGGCGGCGATGCCGATCGTGAGGTCGAGGATCTCGCGTCGGTGAAGCACTCGTGGAGCCGATCGAAGAACTCGTAGCCGGCGTCGGCGAGGAGACCGTTCCACTCGGCCGGCGACCGTATCTGACGCCTCCGTCATCGAACGGTCCGCACGTCTACGGTGGCGGTCGTGGGACACCCTCTCGAACCGCTCACCCAGGAGGAGATCGCGAACGCCGTCGCCGTGTTCAAGGGCGACGAGCGGTTCCGCGACACGCACCGCTTCTGCGCGTTGACCTTGCACGAACCTCCCAAGCAGGCGGTCCTCGAGTGGACCCCCGACAACGGCAACGGGGTCGCCCGCGAAGCGGCCGCGCTCCTCGTGGACCGCGGCACCGGCGTCACCACCGAGGCGGTGGCGTCGCTCACGGAGAAGGCCGTCACCGCGTGGACGGACCTCCCCGACGCCCACGCGCCCTACCTCCTCGAAGAGTTCATGGAGGCGATCGAGGTCGTGAAGGCCGACGCCGGTTGGCGAGCCGCGCTCGCGTCCCGCGGCGTCGACGACGTCGACGCCGTCCAATGCGATCCGTGGCCGGCCGGCAACTTCGGTGTGCCCGAGGAGCAAGGGCGTCGTCTCTGCCGTGTCGTCTCCTACGTGCGCGACTTTCCCGCCGACAACGGCTACGCCCACCCCATCGAGGGTGTGGTGGCGACGGTCGATGTCGTCGCTCGCGTCGTGGTCGACCTGATGGACGGACCGGTCATCGCCGTCCCGCCGCGGCAATGGAACTACAGCGCGGCCGAGGTCGGCGCCCGGCGCGAGGACCTGAAGCCGCTCGAGATCACGCAGCCCGAAGGACCCAGCTTCACCGTGGACGGCAACGAGATCCGTTGGCAGCGGTGGCGGTTGCGGGTGTCGATGCACCCGGTCGACGGCCTCGTGATCCACACCGTCGGCTACGAGGATCCCGCGCAGGACGGACGGCTCCGTCCGATCCTCTACCGCGCCGCGCTCGGCGAGATGGTCGTGCCTTACGGCGACACCGCCATGGGCCACCGGTGGAAGAACGCGTTCGACTCGGGCGAGCTGGCCCTCGGCCGCTTCCCGTTCCTCAACTCGCTGGCCCTCGGCTGCGACTGCGTCGGCGAGATCCGCTACCTCGACGCGCCCCAGGTCTCCGAGCAGGGCGATCCGATGGCCGTCGAGCAGGCCATCTGCATCCACGAGGAGGACTACGGCATCCTGTGGAAGCACGTCGACCTCAACACGTTCACGCCTGAGGTGCGGCGCTCCCGCCGGCTCGTCGTGAGCTCGATCCACACGGTGGGCAACTACGAGTACGGCTTCTACTGGTACTTCTACCTCGACGGCACGCTGCAGCTCGAGGTCAAGCTCACCGGCATCCTGCAGACGATGGCCGTCGAGCCCGGCACCGACCCGGAGCACGCCAGCCTGGTGGCGCCGCAGGTGGCGGCGCCGTTCCACCAGCACCTGTTCTGCTTCCGCCTCGACCTCGACGTCGACGGCACTGACAACGCGGTGTACGAGAGCGAGCTGGTCGCGGCGCCGCCCGGCGACGGCAACGAGCTCGGCAACGTCATGGTGCTCTCGCGCACGTTGCTCGCCCGCGAGTCGGAGGCGCAGCGCGACGTCGATGCCCACCGGTCGCGGTCGTGGACGGTCGTCAACAACGCCCGCACCAACCTCGTCAGCCGCCCTGTCGGCTACCGCCTGCTCCCGGGCCTCGCGGCCACGCTGTTGGCGGGGGAGGGCTCGGCCATCGCGGCCCGGGCCGCGTTCGCGAGGCACAACCTCTGGGTGACGCCGTACCAGGCCGAGGAGCGGCGGGCCGCTGGCCATCCGGTGTGCCACCCCGGCGGCGCCGGCCTGCCCGTGTTTGCCGCGGCCGACCGTGACCTCGTCGACACCGACGTGGTGCTCTGGTACACGTTCGGCGTCAACCACGTGCCGCGTCCCGAGGACTGGCCGGTGATGCCGGTCGAGTACGCGGGCTTCACGCTCAGCCCGTTCGGGTTCTTCGACTGCAACCCCGCCCTCGACGTACCCGCACCCGCCGACCACTGCGAGACTTGAGGAGGCCGTCATGCCTTTCGCCGACGTCAACGGTCAGCACATCTACTTCGCGGACAGCGGCGGGGGCGCGCCCGCGGTCGTCTTCAGCCACGGCTTCCTCATGGACCACGAGATGTTCGCCCCGCAGGTCGAGGAGCTGTCGGCCGAGTTCCGGTGCATCACCTGGGACGAGCGCGGCTTCGGCCAGACCCCGGCCACTGCGCCGTTCACGTACTACGACTCCGCCGCCGACGCCTTGGCCCTGCTCGACCATCTCGGCATCGACGCCGCGGTGCTCGCGGGGATGTCGCAAGGCGGGTTTCTGTCGTTGCGGGCCGCGCTCACCGCGCCCGACCGGGTGAAGGCGCTCGTGCTCATCGACACGCAGGCCGGCGCCGAGGACCCGACCATCCTCCTCCTTTACGACGCGTTGCGTGACGAGTGGGTCGCCAACGGCCCCGGCAACGTGCAGGACACGGTCGCGGGCCTGATCCTCGGGGCCGGCCTCGATCCGGCGCCCTGGTTCGCGAAGTGGGGCGCCGCCCCGAAGGAGAGCCTGTCGTTGCCCTACCAGTGCCTCGCCGAGCGCGACGACATCACGGACCGTCTCGGTGAGATCGCGTGCCCCGCGGTCGTGTTCCACGGCGACGAGGATCAGTCGATCTCGATGGACAAGGCCGAGGCCCTGTGCGCGGGACTGCCGAACTGCGAAGGCGTCGTCGTCGTGCACGGCGCGGCTCACGCGTCCAACCTGAGTCACCCGGACCAGGTCAACGGGCCGCTGAGCGAGTTCCTCCGCAAATACGCCTGAAGCCCGCCAACCCCGCGTTCTCGACGCTCACGGGGACGTTTTCCGTCCCCGTCAGCCTCAAGAATGGCCGTTCGGATGCCTCAAGGTCGCGCACCAACGACCGACAGGATCTGGGCCACTTTGGGCATGGTGGCGATGGTCGCCGGGGCCAGCGGTGGCCTCGGCCGCACCATTTGCGGTGACGCTGGCCCGCGCGGGGGTCAGCGTCACCGTTGCCTGGGGGCCGAGAGTGGGGGCCGCTCAGACGCCGAGGTCGCGCAGCAGCTCGCCCAACGCGGTGATCGCCCGCGGCACGGCCTTCTCGTAGCCCTCGTCTTCGACGCGCGGGCCGATGAGCTCCAACTCGAACACGCCCCCGTAGCCGGCGTCGAGGATCTGATGGAGGATCCGGTGCAGCGGGATGTCGCCGTCGCCCGGAACGAGCCGGTCGGGCGTCGAGCGCGTCCCGATCGCGAAGTCGCTCACCTGCACGAGGGCGACGCGGTCCCGGGCGGCCACGATCGTCGACGCGAGGTCGCGCTCGGCCCAGCACGCGTTCACCTCCAAGCACACGGCCGTGCCGAGCCGGGTCGCGAGGTCCACCATGTCGCGCAAGGTGTGCACGAAGCCGACGTCGACCCGCAAGGAGTTGGTGTGCTCCAACGCCACCGTGACGCCGGCGTCGGCCGCGATCGGGAGGATCGGCGTGAGCGCCGCTTCCAGCGCGTCGGCCGCCTCCTCCCAACCGAGCGCGCCGGCGGGTCCGGTCGTGGCGACGAGGCAAGGGGCCGCGGCCGCGACCGCGACGTCGATCGCCCACCGCAGCCGGTCGCGCTGGTCGGGCCACTGGTCGGGCGCGTCGAGATGGAAGGGCCCCAGCCCGATGACGTCGGCGACTTGAATGCCGCGGGCCACGACGCGGTCGACGTCGTCGCGCCAGCGCCGCGGATCGAGCTTGCGCAGCGAAAGACCGATCGTGTGGATCGCGGCGTCGTCGTAGAACGCGAGGTCACGGTTCAGCGGCCAGTTCCACGTCGAGATCCCGCTCACCCCGACCCGAGGGTGCATCGTCATCCCAGCGACGCGGCCCGGGCGATGGTGCTACCGCCGTCGACCGCGAGGGTGATACCGGTCACGAAGCCGGCTTCCCGGCTGGCGAGGTAGACCGCGGCCCAGGCGACGTCGTCGGCCTCACCGAGGCGCGTGAGATGCATCGCCTCGAGCCGTTGCCGCCGCTCGGGGGTGAGCGTGGCGTCGCGGCGGTCGTTGAGCACGTAGCCAGGACTGATGCTGTTGGCCCGGATGCCATCCGGGGCGTAGTCGACGGCGAGCGAGCGGGTGAGAGCGTTGAGCGCACCCTTCGCGGCCGAGTATGCAGCGTGGCCAGGCGTGCCGCGCTCGCCGGCGCGCGACGAGATGTTGACGATCGAGCCGTGGCCCGCCGCCCGCATCGCGGGGATCGCGGCCCGGCACGTCCGGGCCACCGCGGCGAGGTTGGTGTCGAGGATGTGGGCCCACGCGGCGTCGTCCACGGCATCGACGGGACCGTCGCCGGCACCCTCCGCCGCGTTGTTGACGAGCACGGTGACGGATCCGAACTGCGCGACGGCGTGCGCGACGAGTCGTCCGGGGGTGAGCGGGTCGGTGAGATCGCCGGCGAGGAACGCCGCCTGCCCGCCCGCGTCCGTGATCGACGTGACGACCGCGCCGCCCCGCCCCGCGCTGCGCCCGGTGACGAGCACCGCGGCCCCTTCGGCCGCGAACGTCGTCGCGATGGCGCGCCCGATCCCCGAGGTCGAGCCCGTGATGATCGCGACCTCGCCCGCGAGCCGTCCGCTCATGGGACCGGGCCTGACACGTGTGTCAGGACTTGGGCGATACATGCGGTGCTGGGCACCCTGATCGGCCGTTGGTGGGTCACGCTCTTCGGCCTCACCTTCCTGTGGTGCGCGGTCCGCCAACTCGGATGGCGGCGGACGCTTCTCTACACGATCGTCGCCGTCGCGTTCGTAATCGGTGGGGACACGATCGGGGCACCGCGCTCCTCACGTGGATCCCCGCGGCGGCGATGACCGCCGTCCACTGGAGCGCAACTGGGTATCGATTCCGGGGTACCCGCCCGGACACGGTGCCAACCGCGAACGGAGTGGCGCTACCACGCCGTGCCGTACTGCTCGCGGTGGGTCTTGGTTGCGACCGGCTGCCGGCGCGGGCGGCCCGGGAGGCGGGCAGGGTGCCCGAGCGGGACGACGGCCATGGGGCGCATGTGATCGGGTAGCCCGACGATGGCGCGCAACTCGTCGGCGAAAGCGGTGGTGAGCGTCGTGAGGGCCGAGCCGTACCCGAGCGCGTTCGCTGCGAGGAGCAGGTTCTGGACCGCCGGCCAGATCGACGGCCCCAGCGCGGCGCGGGCAACCGCGGTGGTGTCGCCGGCCACCACGACGAGTACCGGCGCCTCGGCGATGCCGCCGCCCATCGCCCGGTCGACCTCCTCGAACATCTTCGGCTCGAGGCGCCGGGCCGAATGTTCGGAGGCGAAGTCCTCCCACGCGCGCCGGGTCAGCTCGCCGATGCGGCGCCGGCCGTCGTCGTCGCGCACGACGACGAAGATCCATGGCTGGCGATTCTCGGCGCTGGGCGCCGACGTGGCGCTGCTGAGGATGCGTTCGACGTCGGCATCGGGGACCTGGTCGGCCGTGAACGCGCGGCACGCCCGCTGCGCGCCGACCACCTCGAAGAAGTCAGGCACGGCGTTCGCCGAGGCGGCGGAACGAGTTGACGTAGTCGATCCACAGGGCGCGGTGCCACGCCCATTCGTCGTAGGCCGCGGTGCCAGGAGCGCCGAGCCGAGCCTGCACGAGCGCGGGCATGGCCTGGAACGCGGCCTCGGGATCGTCGGTGTCCATCTCGTAGAAGTGCATGAAACGAGGCGTGCCGGCGTCCACGCGCTCGTAGGGCGTGATCGTCGTGAAGCCGGGGACCACGGCCGCCGCGATGTGGTTGATGTGGATGAAGTCGGCCCAGTCCCGCAACGCCTGCGCCTCGTCGTCGTGCTTGGGGGTGATGAGGACGAGCGACAGCCCGATCGTCGCTCGGCCCGTGAGCCGACCCTGTGCCGGCCGCGGGTAGCGGTGGAAGAGCATGCCGGTGACGTCATCAGTTGCGGGCGGCGGGGTGAACCCGGCGTCGACCTCGTACACGCCGAGCACCGAGAACTCCGGAAGGCGGCGCGGGAGGTCGGTGCGGCCCGGTACGACGTTCTCCCACCAGGTGGCCCGCTGTGCCCCCGCTATGGCCAGGACCTCAGGGACCCGACCGGTGGCGTAGTCGGAGGCCGCCCGGTCGGTCATCTCGAGGTACAAGGCAGGCGTGAGCCGGTCCTCCACGCCGGCGACTCTACGACGAGGTCGCGGGCTCCCACGGCTGCATCCACGGCGTGGGCGGCCAGTTCTCCGCCGCGGCCAATAGCGGGAATGCGGTCGCACCGTCCAACGACTCGCGGACGATGTCGGCGTGCCCGGCGTGGCGGGCCGTCTCCTGGATCAGGTGGAGCAGCACCCAACGGACCGACCAGGCGTCGACGTCGGCGGGGAACCACGGGGCATCCCGCGGGACCGGAACCGGCTGCGAGAGGTCGGGGATCCCGGCGATGGCCTTCTCGGTTTCGCGGGCGACCTCGTCGTACAGGGCCAGCACGTCGGCGAGGGTCTCGTCCGGGCCGAGCCGGAAGTTGGCCTCGTACTCGTCCTCGTGCCCCCCGGCACGTTCGAAGATGATGTCGATCCATCCTCGCTCCACCGTGGCGACGTGCTTGATCAGACCGCCGACGGTGAGCGTGCTCTTCGTGGACGCGGTGCGGGCCTGCTCGTCGGTGAGCCCGTGGGCGGCGACTCGGAGCACGAGCCGTTGTTGGGCGAGATACCCCAGGAGGGCCTCACGCTCGTCGGCGACAGGGGGAACATGGGCGGGCATGGCGACACCTCTCTGGTCGTGACCGGCTGACATCATCGTCCGCGCCAAAACCGGTCATCTGCTGACCTGATTTGTGAGGCGTGTGACGCAATACGATCCCCGCCCATGCCAACCGACATCGCCGTCGCCGACGAGCTGGTCGCAACGGTCCGCGACTGGGTCCAGAAGGAGGTGCTCCCGGTCGCATCCGACTACGAGCACGCGGACCGCTACCCCGAGCCGCTCGTCGAGCAGATGAAGGCCTTCGGGTTGTTCGGCGCCACGATCCCTGAGGCCTACGGCGGGCTCGACCTCGACTCACGCACGTACGCCCGGCTCATCGAGGAGCTGAGCTACGGGTGGATGTCGCTGGCCGGCGTGTTGAACACCCACATGATCGGCGCCAACCTCATCAAGCGGTTCGGCACCGACGAGCAGCGCGAGCGCCACCTTCCGAAGATGGCGACGGGCGAGGTCCGTGGTGCGTTCTCGCTGTCGGAGCCGGACGCCGGCAGCGACACCCAGGCGTTGCGCTGCAAGGCCACCCCCGACGGTGAGACATATCTCATCAACGGCACGAAGATGTGGGTCACCAACGGCGAGCGGTCCGGCGTCGTCGCCCTCGCGGCCCGTACCCCGGAGGGCATCACCTGCTTCATCGTCGAGAAGAAGCCGGGGCGGTCGCACGAAGGCATCGCGGTGAGTCGCACGATCGACAAGCTCGGCTACAAAGGCCTCGAGACCGTGGAGATGACGTACACGGACCATCGGGTGCCCAAGAGCGCGGTGCTCGGTGGGCCCGAGGGGTTGGGTCGGGGGCTCCACTTCATCCTCGGGTCGCTCGAGCTCGGCCGCATCAACATCGCGGCCCGCGCCTGCGGGGTGGCCCGCGCTGCGTACGACGCGGCGATGCACTACGCCCATCAACGCGAGACGTTCGGTGTCCCGATCGCCAAGCACCAGGCGATCCAGTTCAAGTTGGCCGACATGGCGACGAAACTGGAAGCGGCGCGGTTGCTCACCCGGAGCGCGGCGGAGAAGTTCGACAGCGGCGAGCGCGCCGACGTCGAGGCGGGCATGGCGAAGCTGTTCGCATCCGAAGCCGCGTTCGAGATCGCCACCGAGTCGATGCGCATCCATGGCGGCTACGGCTACACGAAGGAGTTCCCGGTCGAGCGCTACTACCGCGATGCGCCGCTGATGCTCATCGGCGAGGGCACCAACGAGATCCAGCGCATGGTGATCGCTCGTGGACTCATGGCGCGCTACGCGGAGTCCCACCGCTGACCGTCCGCTTCTGTCTCGCCGATCCCGATCACGACTTGGCCGAGGTGTACGTGCACCTCGAGCTGTCGCGCCGCGCGCCCGGCGCCGCGATGCGCTTCGACGCGCGCCGAGGGGCGTGGTGGGCCGACGTCGCCGCGCCGGCGGTCAAGCGCGTGGAGTACCGGTTCAGCGTGCGCACCGACGGGGGCGAGTGGCAGCAGTGGTGCGATCCCGCGAACCCGCTGCGGGCCCGGGGACCGTTCGGCGAACGGTCGGTGTTGGAGCGGCCGGGCTACCAGCCTCCGGCGTGGCTCGCCGACGACTCGCCCCCGGGTACCACCGTCGACATGATCGTCCGCGCCACCGCCATCGGCGCGGACGTGCCGGTGATGGTGTGGACGAGCGCGGGCCACGGTCGGGGGTCCGACCTGCCTGTCATCGTCGCCCACGACGGGATCGAGCTGGCCCACTACGCCGACCTCCTCCGTTTTCTCGCCACGTTGCCGCCGCTGCACGCGGTGCTCCTGGGTCCGGTTCACCGGGACGACGAGTACTCCGCGTCCGCGGCGTACGCCCGCGCCCTCGCCCGCCAGATCCTGCCCACAGTCAGTGCCCACGTCCGGATTCCCGACGACCGCAGCCGGCGGGTCGGCATGGGCGTGAGCCTCGGCGCGGTGGCGATCCTGCACGCCCATCGCGTCTATCCCGATCTCTTCGGTGGGATGTTCCTCCAGTCCGGCAGCTTCTTCCAGCGGGCCACCGATCCTCAGGAGACCGGGTTCAGCCGCTTTGCCCGCATCTCGCGGTTCGTGCGGTCCGTGCTCGTCGCCGACCGGTTCCCGCATCCCGTGCCGGTGGGAATGACCTGTGGCGCGGAGGAGAACCTCGTCAACAACGAAGCGATGGCGGCCACCCTCGCCGCGCAGGGCTATGACGTCGCACTCGCGGCGGTCGCTGACACGCACACATGGGTCGGATGGCGCGACGGGTTCGACCCGCACCTGCGCTCCTTCCTGGCCGGGCTCTGGACCTGACGATGCGGCGGGACCACCTCCGGCTGTGGGGCGACGCGATCGGCGCCGACGGCGACGTGGTCGCGTACGGACACTGGGGTCGGCCCGTCCTGGTGTTTCCGTCGCAGGACGGCCGGGCCACCGACTACGAGGAACGGGGGATGGTCGACGCGGTCGCCGGCCTGATCGACGGCGGCCGGGCCAAGCTCTACTGCGTCGACTCGTTCGACCAAGGCTCGTGGCACCACGGCGGGCTGTCGCTGGAAGAGCGGGCCCGCCGTCACCTGGCCTACGAACAGTGGATCGTCGACCGGGTCGTACCGTTCATCCACGACGACTGCGGCGGATTCCAGGAGATCATCACCACCGGCAGCAGTTTCGGCGCGTACCACGCGGTGAACTTCGCGTTCCGCCGCGCCGACCTGTTCCCGGTGGCGATCGGGCTGAGCGGGGTGTACGACGTGTCGGTCGTCGGCGACGGCGAGCGCAGCGACACGGTGTACTTCAACAACCCGATGGACTACGTCGCCCAGCTCCATGGTGGCCACCTCGACTGGCTCCGGTCCCGGCTCACGATCGTGCTCGTCGCCGGCCAGGGCGCGTGGGAGGACACGACCGGCGCGCTCGACAGCACCCGCCGGTTCGCGGCGCTCGTCGGCGGGAAGGGCATTCGCCACGACCTCGACGTGTGGGGGTACGACACGCCCCACGACTGGCCGGCCTGGAGAGCCCAGATCGCCAAGCACCTACCCCGGTTCTGTTGATGCCGGCCTCCGACACCCTCGTTCTGGCGCAGCAGAACGACCTCGGCGGTCGTGTCCCTGCGCCAGAACGCCGTAGGAGGAGGAGGAGGTAGCCCGTGCCCAGCCACCTGATCGGCATGTTGCTCGGGACCGAGGACGACTGGCCCACCGCGTTCGAGGCGCTCATCGCGCGCCTCGGTCCGATCCGGTACGGCGGCGAGGAGCATGTCCTCACGACGGAGCGGGTGACGATCGAGCCGTTCGACCTGCGCGCCGTCCCGCGGCACCGCCTCGTGCTCGACCGCCTGGCCTACTGGTACTACGTGCCCCGGGAATGGCTGAAGAAGGCCGCGCTGATGAACGACGTGTACCTCCTGAACAACCCGTTCACGTTCCAGGCCATGGAGAAGCACGCCGCCTACTGCGCCATGATGCGCCTCGGGCTGAAGGTGCCGACCACATGGATGCTCCCCCAGAAGCAGCCCCCCGACAACCCTCGCTTCCCCTACACCGCCAGCCGCTACAACCAGTTCTTCGACCTCGACGAGGTGGCGGCCAACGTCGGCTACCCGCTCTACATGAAGCCCTATGACGGCGGGCAGTGGATCGGGGTCACCCGGGTCGAGGACAGCGCGCAGCTGCATCGCAGCTACGACGAGTCCGGCGAGCGCTTGATGCATCTGCAGGCCGCGGTCGACGGCTTCGACGTCTTCGCCCGCAGCTTGTCCATCGGCCCCGAGACGATGGTGATGCGCTTCCGGCCCGACCGACCCATGCACGACCGGTATGCCGTCGACCACGAGTTCCTGACCCCGGCGGTGGGCGACGAGGTCCTCACGATCGGCCGTCTGGTCAACGCGTTCTTCCGGTGGGAGTGGAACTCGTGCGAGACGCTCGTCAAGGACGGCGAGGTCCATCCCATCGACTACGCCAACGCCTGCCCCGACGTCGCCATCACGAGCCTCCACTACTACTTCCCATGGGCGATCCGGGCGCTCGTGCGGTGGTCGGCGTTCTGCGTCGTCACGGGACGGCCCATGCAGGTCGACCAGGACACACGGCGCTACTTCGAGATCGGTGACCGGGACGACATCTCCTACCGCGAGAAGCTGACTGAGTACCGCCGCATGACCGACGGGTACTTCGAGGTCGAGCGGTACGCCGAGTTCTGCGCCGAGGAGCTCGTCGACGTGGACGAGATCGTCGCCGCGTACATCGAGAGCCCGGAGTTCGACAGGCTGCTGGTGAACACGGTCATCTCATCGTTCCCGCTCCACGAGCACGACGAGTTCATCGCCCATTTCCGGGGCCTCGTGGCGCTGTGGGCGTCCGACGAGCGGGCCCGCTTGGCGACGGCGCCGTGACGACGGCCGAGGCCCGCCGGGCGGGGCCGGCCAAGTGGCGGGGGAAGCCGGGCCGCCTCGAAGTGTGGTACGCGACGCTCACCGACCCGGCCACCGGTGACGGGTGGTGGTTGCACCATGAGGTCATCGCCCCCACGGACGGCGGGGCACCGTACGGGCAGGGGTGGTTGGCCCGGTTCCGGGAGGCGGGCGGAGCGTGGTTCGAGCGGTTCGGACCGGCTCCGAGCGATGGGCCGGCGTCGGGCGGCGGGGCCTGGTTCGCGGCCGCGGGTGCGATCGTCGACGACGGTCGGCTGACCGGCGTGGCCGGACCGTGGACGTGGGATCTGCACTACGAGGACGACGCGCCCCCGCTGTACCCGTTCCCGCGCTGGGCCTGGGAGCGCAACGCGCTGCCCGGCGCGCAGATGGTGCTGGCGCCGACCGCATCCTTCGCCGGCCGCATCGAGGGCCCGGATGGCAGCGTCGAGTTCACCGATGCTCGTGGCGCGGTCGCCCGGATCTACGGACACGGCAACGCCGAGCGCTGGGGCTGGCTGCACGCCGACCTCGGCGGCGACGACGTCCTCGAGGTGGTGGCCGCCGTCTCACGGACGTCGCTGCTCCGGCGCCTCCCGCCCGTTGCGATGCTGCGCCTGCGGCTCGGCGGTCACGACTGGCCGGGCGGACCGTTCCCGCCGGTGCCGGGCTGGCAGTCCGAGGTGCGGCTCGGGCTGCCCGAGTGGTCGGTGGAGGTCCGCCGAGGCCGCCGCCGGGTGCGGGCCACGGTCACGATCCCGGCCGACCGAGCGGTGGTCGTCCCTTATGACGATCCCGGAGGAGCCGGCCCCACCTGTACCAACAGCGAGCGCGCCGACGCGCTCGTGGTGCTCGAGCGGCGTGACGGGCGGGGTTGGATGGAGGAGCGACGCTGGGAGTTGGCGGCCACCGCCCACGCCGAGGTCGGCCGCCGCGGCTGAGCCCTCAGGTCGCCGGCGTGTACTCGTAATGCTGGAGCTCGACCTGCATCGGGAGCAGGTAGCGGATGTAGACGCTGTGGAGCTTCAGCATCCCGTAGTCCTCGAGGTGGCGTTCGCTGACCTCCACCCGGTCGTCGCGTTCGGCGAAGGCCCGAGCCCGATCCTCGAACGCGGCCAGCTCGTCCAAGGACGACATCGACAGGCCGAAGTGGTCGAGCTTCGGGCAGGTCATCGGCGGGTCGTCGGCGATCAGGAACACGAACTGCTCGTTCGTGTAGACGCGCAGCACCAGCCGCCGCCGGTCCTCGGTGAGCATCGGGTACTCCTCCCACCCGAAGACCTCGTTGTAGAAGGCGACGATCTCGGCCCGACCGTCGGCGGCGAGGGCGTCGGCCGGCATGCTCATCGCGACGTGGTTGAAGCGAGGCGGCTTGGGCTTCGCTGCGGTCTCAGCCATCGGCACCTCCACGATCGGGGACGACGAGGACCTTCCCGCCGACCTCACCAGCGGCGAGCCGGTGCATGGTGGGCAGCAGGTCGGCGAGGGCGACGTCGTCGGGCTCGACGAGTACGTCGAGGGGCAGCAGCCCCGACGTGAGCAGCGCGAGTGCATCGTCGTAACCGGTCGCGTCGTAACAGAAGGATCCAGTGATCACGAGCTCGTTCAACAGGATCCGGTTGGGGTTGAAGCGAGGCGACGCCATACCCGCCCCGACAAGCACGAGGGTGCCGCCCCGCTTGAGTTGGGCGAGCGCGGCTTCCATGGCCGACCCGTGGCCCGAGCACTCGAAGGCGATGTCGACGGCATCGGCGATGATCCGGCCCGGATCCATCGGGCCGGGATGGTCCAGCTCGTCGGGCGCGACGACCGGTGCGGCCCCCAAACGCCTCGCGAGCTCCCGCCGCACCGGGCTGGTCTCGCTGACCTTCACCTGCTCGATGCCGCGGGCCTTCAGCGCCGCGATCACCAGCGCGCCGATCGGACCCGCGCCATGGACGATGGCGCTCTGCCCGGCCGTGATCCCGCTCAGCGTGATGCCGTGGAGCGCGACCGCGAGAGGCTCGGTCAGCGCCGCCTGCCGCAGGGTGAGACCGGCGGGCACCGGCACGAGGCTGCGCTCGTCGGCGAGCACGTAGCGGGTGAACGCGCCGTGGGACTGGTGCGTGCCCGGCGTCTCCCGGGCCATGCAGAGCGAGGGCCGGCCGGCGCGGCACGGCTCGCACTCGCCACACCTCGGGTCGGGCCCGCCCACGATCTCGTCGCCGACGTGCCAAGAGTCCACGCCGTCGCCGACCGCGACGACGGTGCCGCTCCACTCGTGACCGCCGATGGACCCCGGTCGACCCCAGCCCTCCATCACCATGTGCAGGTCGGAGCCACACACGCCGCAGTGGCTGACCTCGACGAGCACCGTGCCCGCGACGACATCCGGGACGGCCACGTCGTCGACCACGAGTTGCTGCTTTCCCTTGAGGACGGCGGCCGCCATGGTCGCGGGGATCGCCGCGCTCATGACCGGGCCTCCGTCTCGACGAGGTCGGGCCGGTACTCGGGGTGCGCGGTGAGCCAGTCGGACGCCCGCCGCATCGACTCCTCGTTGTTCTTGTTGATGAACCTGTAGATCGGGCCCTCGAACCACTTCCACGGGCGCTTCACGAGGTTGTACCGCTCCTCGAAGGAGAAGCGGGTGCGGTTGGGTCCGATCCGTTCGAGGCGCACGGCTCCGGTCTGATCCTGGCCGGGCGTGAAGCTGAGCATCGTGTACGTGTAGCCGGCCGCGGGCTCGACGTCGGTGACGAGCTCGAGGGCCGAGCCCTTCTTGCCGAGCGGCATCTTGTAGATCACCCGTCGCAGCAACCCGTCGCCGTTCTCGTCTCCCGGATAGACGACCTCGACGGCGATCACCATGGGCGCGTACTGCGTCCAGTTGTCGTAGTCCTGGAACAGCGCCCAGAGCCGCTCCGGCGAGTGCGGCATCTCGATGGAGTAGCGGTGCTCTCGCATGGCCGCGCGCAGCGTACCTGACGCTCGTGTCAGGATGGCCGCCCACACCTGAGCCACGCCGTTCTGTCGGCAGTTATCGACTCATGAGTGCAGTAACTGCCGACAGAAGGGGTGGGTTCAGGCCAACGGCGACCACCTCGCGGTGCGCAGCAGGCGGCTCTCCCACTGGTCGCGGAGGTCAAGGGCGTCGTGCATCCACGTGCCCGGAGCGCGGTATTCGGGCGGGACCTCGCGGCTGAAGAGCGGCACGAGCCCCTCGGGGTTCGTCACCCGCTGCCACAGCACGATCTCCCGGTCGCGGCCGGTGCCGAACGCCGGGCGGAACGCGGCCACGAGCTCGAGCAACCCGCGGCCGGACGCGGCTGACCGGCGCAACGTGTCGACGTAGAGCGTGCCGGCTTTCTCGATGTACGCGGGGAGCCGGCCTCGGTCCGGCCACGCGGTGTCCTCCATGAACAGGGTGTGGTCGTGGTCGGCAGGCGTCGCCGCGATCGTCGCCAGATCGACGTCGGGCATCGGTGAGAACGGCGCCGGCTCGAGCACCTTCGCAAGCGACCGGTGGCGCAGCGCGTCGACGTCGTCCGCCCACGTCTGCAGATCGCCGCGGCGGACGCGGTCGCCGAGCGCAGCCCACGCCGCGGGTGACTCGACCGCGGTCACGGTCACGAACGTGTACGCCGGTCCGGCCCCGTGCGCCTGGTGCAGGAACCACAGCAGTCGGGCGCCGGCGTCCGCGAGCGCCGGCATCCATCCGTCGCGGTACGCGGCCTCGAAGTCGTCCGCCCGGCGTCCCGCGACCTGGTGCACCTCGTGGATGAAGAGCATCGGCCGAGGCTACGAAGCCCGCGGGCCGAACAGCGCGGCGTACATGACCTCCGCGAGGGTGTCGATGGCGGTGTCGCGGTCGGCCGCCACTTGCCGGGACAGGACGTAGTAGTTGAACCGCTCGATCATGGCCACGAGCGCGAGCGCGGCCGCCTCGGGGCTGCGGCGGGCGGCCGGGATGTCCCGGATGCGGTCGGTGATTGCGGCGGCGAAACCGGCGAGTACGTCGGCGCCCATGCGGCCGAACTCCGAGGTGTCGATCTCGGCCTCCGTCCACGCCCGGATGACGGGTCCGTAGCGCGCGTGGAGCTCGGCGAAGCGCGCCAGCCAGGCTCGCAGCTCGGTGAAGCCTTCCGGCGTCGGCGCGATGGGTCCGAGCGCGGCCGCCAATGCGTTCATCTCCTCGGCGACGTCGACGGCCAAGGCGCGGAACAGGTCTTCCTTGTTCGAGAAGTAGAGGTAGAAGGTGCCGTGCGACGTGTTGGCCACCTTGACGATGTCGTCGACGCGCGCCGGGTGGTAGCCGCGCTTGCCGAACACCTCGATGCCGGCGTCGAGGAGCTTGCGCATGGTCCGCTGCCCTCGGGCCCGCAGCTCGCGTCCCTCGGCCGGCGTCCCCGGCCGCCCGGGCGCCCGCGGGGCGTGATCCGCCGACGCTGACGGACGCCGCCCAGACATGGGGAGGGAGGCTAATGCGCCGGTACTGTCTGGCCGCGTGGGCCCCCGCACCATCCCTGCGCCCGGTCAGGCGCCGATGCCCGCCGCGAACGCAGCCGCGTTACTCCGGGGGAACCTTGCGAATCCGGCGGTGGCCGGCGGTGTGGCCATCCGCTTCGGCGACCGGGTGTGGACGCATGGGGAGTACGTCGCCGAGTCGTGCCGGTGGGCGAACCTGTTCCTCGCCGGTTCGCCGCACCCCGAGGCACCGGCGCGGCACATCGCGGTGCTGAGCGACAACACGCCCGACTACCTGTTCGCGTTCGGTGGCGCCGCGCTGTCCGGCTCGGTTGTCGTCGGCTTGAACCACACGCGGCGGGGCGAGCACCTGCGGCGCGACATCGAGCACACCCACTGCTCGTTGCTCGTCACCGAGCCCCGCCATATCCCGCTGCTCGAGCCGATCGCGGCCGACCTGCCGCCGGTGCTCGTGTCGCACCGCTACGACGACGGCGACGGGGAGGACCTCGACGACGCGCTCGCGGGCGTCGGTGCCGTCGACCCGGGGCTCGAACCCGACGCCAGCGTGCCGTGGGCGTTCATCTTCACGTCGGGGACGTCGTCGGCGCCCAAGGCCGTCATCTGCAGTCAGCGGCGCCTGCTCGTCACCGGATCGCGCATGGCCATCATCCTCGACGTCGGCCCCGACGACGTCGGCTATGTGTGCATGCCCCTGTTCCACTCGAACGCGGTGATGGTGGGATGGGCGCCGTCGATCGTGCGCGGGTCGTCGGTCGCGCTGGCCCGCCGGTTCAGCGCATCGGCGTGGCTCGACGACGTCCGCCGGTACGGCGCGACCTACTTCAACTACACCGGCCAGCCGCTGTCGTACATCGTCGCGACCCCCGAGCGGCCCGACGACGCGGACAACGGGCTTCGGGTCGCGTTCGGGAACGAGGGCTCGCCCGACGTGGTCGAGCGGTTCTCTCGGCGGTTCGGTGTCGACGTGATCGACGCCTTCGGCGCGACCGAGGGCGGCATCGCCGTGAACCGCGACCCGCCGGTCAAGGAAGGGTCGCTCGGGCGCGCCGGCGAGACGGTCAAGGTCGTCGGCGATGACGGCCGCGAGCGGCCGCGGGCCCGCTTCGACGCCGCCGGGCGGCTCGTCAACGCGGACGAGTGCGTCGGCGAGATCGTCAACACCGCGGGCTCGGGCCCGTTCGAGGGCTACTACAACAACGAGGACGCAACCGGCGCCGCGCTGCGCGGGGGCTGGTACTGGTCGGGCGACCTCGGCTATGTCGACGGCGACGGCTACCTGTACTTCGCCGGCCGCACCGCGGAATGGATCCGCGTCGACGGTGAGAACTTCCCGGCCGGGCCTATCGAAGCCGCGCTCGCCCGCCATCCTGACGTGGTCGTGGCCGCGGTGTACGGCGTTCCGGACGAGCAGGCCGGTGATCAGGTCATGGGGGCCGTGGTGCTCGCCGACGGCGCGTCGTTCGACGGCGAAGTGTTCGCCCGATGGCTCGACGCCCAAGGGGACATCGGGCCCAAGTGGCGGCCCCGCTACGTCCGCGTGGCCGACGAGCTCCCGACCACGGGCACGAACAAGATCGTCAAGCGGGCGCTGGCCCGCCAGAAGCTGCGGCGCGACCTCGTCGGGGGCGACCAATTGTTCGTGCGCGGCCGCGGCGAGGGGAGCTACCGGCCGTTCACCGCCGACGACGAGGCCGCCCTGTACAAGGCGCTCGTCGCCGCCGGGCGCGAGCGGTTCTGGGATCTGTAGCGGTCGATGGACCTCGCCTTCAGCGCCGCCGAGGACGCCTTCGCCCGCGAGGTGCGCGAGTGGCTGGCCGTCAACCTGCCGGACGTGCCCGCGTTCGCTTCCTACGGCGAGGAGATCGAGTGGGGCCGGGCGTGGCAGGCCCGGCTCGCCGCAGCCCGTTGGGTCGGCATCCACTGGCCGCGTGAGTACGGCGGCCGCGGCGCGTCGCCGGTGCAGGTCGCGCTGTTCAACATGGAGTACGCCCGCAGCCGGGCCCCGCAGCCGGTGAACCGGGTCGGCATCAACCTCGCCGGGCCAACGCTGTTGGCGCACGGCACCGACGGGCAGCGGGCCCGGTGGCTTCCCGCGATCCTCGACGCGACCGAGTTGTGGTGCCAGCTGTTCAGCGAGCCCGACGCCGGCTCGGACCTGGCGGCGCTGACAACCCGGGCCGTCCCGGTGGAGGGCGGGTGGGTGGTGTCGGGCCAGAAGGTGTGGACGTCGTACGCCGGCGTGGCCCGCTGGGGGATCTGCCTCGCCCGCACGACCCCGCTCGACGAGGCGCCGAAGCACCGCGGGCTGTCCTTCCTCGTCGTCGACATGACCGCACCCGGCGTCGACATCCGTCCCCTCCGCCAGCTCACGGGCGAGGCCGAGTTCAACGAGGTCTTCCTCGAGGACGTGTTCGTGCCCACCGACCGCCTCGTCGGCCGCGAGAACGACGGGTGGGCGGTGGCCAACACGACCCTCGCCCACGAGCGGGGCACGGCGTTCCCGTTCAAGGAGCAGGTCGTGCACGAGGCCTACCTCGACGAGCTGTTCGCCACCGCGACGGCGTCGGGCGCGATCGACGCCGACGTCGACATGGCCGACGCGTTGGCCCAGGCCTTCGTCGAGCTGCGGGTGCTGCGGCTCCACAACTGGCGGACGTTGTCCCGGTTGGCCCGGGGCGTCGATCCGGGGCCGGAGTCGAGCGTGGTCAAGCTGGCGTGGACCGACATGACCCAGCACCTGTCCGACGCCGCCCTCGCGCTGGTCGGCGCGGTCGAGCCGCTGGCCGGGCCGTGGCAGCGTCAGTGGCTGTGGAGCAAGGCGGCGTCCATCGCCGGCGGCACCAGCGAGATCCAGCGCACGATCATCGGCGAACGCCTTCTCGGCCTCCCCCGCAGCTGACGCGACGTCATTCTCGACGCAATAGCCCGTCGTTTCGACGGGCTATTGCGTCGAGTACGCCTACTGCTGGGACCGCCCGCCGAGGTGCTTGGCGAGGAACGCCTCCGCGGCGGCGTAGAAGCGCAAGCGGTTCTCGGGCTTCGCGAAGCCGTGACCCTCGTCCTCGAAGAGCATGTACTCGTGGTCGATGCCCTTGTCCTTCATCGCGGCCACGATCTGCTCGGACTCGGCTTGTTTGACCCGAGGGTCGTTGGCCCCTTGGGCGATGAGCAGCGGGATGCGGATCTGGTCCACCTTCGACAGGGGCGACCGCTCCCACATGAAGTCCGGCTCGGTCTCGGGGTTGCCGACGCGGGTGTGGAACTGCGTGACGAGCGGCGCCCAGTACGGCGGGATCGACTCGATCAGCGTCTTGAGGTTCGAGGGGCCGACGATGTCGACCGCGCAGCAGAACACGTCGGGCGTGAAGGTGGCACCCACGAGCGCCGCGTAGCCACCGTACGACCCGCCGTAGATGGCGCTGCGGTCGCGGTCGGCCCATCCCTGCTTCACGACCCAGTCGACGGTGTCCAGGAGGTCGTCGTGCATGCGGGCGCCCCACTCGCGGTCGCCCGCGCTGAGGAACGCCTTGCCGTAGCCGGTCGAGCCCCGGAAGTTCACCTGCACGACGAGGTATCCCCGGTTGGCGAGCCACTGGGCCTCCGGGTCGAACCGCCACATGTCCCGCGCCCAAGGGCCGCCGTGGACGACGAGCACGGTGGGAAGGGACTCACGGGCGAGCCCGGGCGGGGCGGTGACGTAGCCGTGGAGGTCGAGCCCGTCACGGGCCGTGATGGAGAACGGCTCCATCGTGGCCAGCGTGTAACCCTCGAGCGCCGGCCGGTGGCTGAAGAGGTAGCGGCCCTCGCCCCGGCGACGGTCGAACGAGTAGTAGCGGATGGGGCCGTCGTCGTGCTGGAAGCCAACCGTCCATACGGCGTCGGTCTCGTCGTGGGCCTCGAGCATGAGGTCGCCGTCGTCGAGCGCCTGCACTCGTGCCAGGTCGGCCTCGATCGACGGGTCGAGGGCTTCCCACGAGGCTCGCTCCCGGAGGAACTCGACGAGCAACGGGGTGCGGGTGTCGGGATGGACGTGGACCCCCGCCACGTCGTAGATCGGGTCCTCGGCGACCACGCGTTGGGCTCCGGACGCGACGTCGACCCGCAGCAGGCGGGCCGCGTTGGCGCCAGCGGATGTCACGACGAGCAGCTCGCGGCCCGTGCCGTCGAAGCCGACGGGAGCGGTGCTGAGCGCGTCCTCCTGGCCGGTCTCGAGCAACGGGCGCCATCCGTCGGCGTCGGCGGGGTCGTCGCGCACGAAGATCGTGACGCCGCCGTCCGGCTTCGGCGCCAGCGCGGCGCGCACCGCCAGGTCCTCGTCGGCGACGACCGCGATGAAGCCGGGGTTCTCGAGGATCTTGGTGAGTTCGCCGCTGGCGAGGTCGAGTCGGTAGGTGTCGTGGAGCTGCTCGTTGTCCTTGTTCATGCCGATGAGGACGGCATCGCGGACGCGCTTGCTCACGGCGTCGATGCGGACGTGCACATCGTCGAACGGCGTCAGGTCGCGGATCGCGCCGGTGTCGAGATCGACGTCGTACAGGCGCCAGTTCTCGTCGCCGCCTTTGTCCTGGACGTAGAGGATGCGGCGGCTGTCCGGGGCCCACGTGAAGTCACGCACGCCCCGGTCGCGGTCGTCGGTGACGACCCCGGCGTCCTCACCGGCGACGGAGCCGACCCAGACGTTGAGCACGCCCGTGTCAGGGGCGATCCACGCCAGGCGAGTGCCGTCGGGCGATACCCGGGGGCTCATGCGCTCTGGGTTACCGAACAGGATGTCGCGGGGAACGAGCGGGGGGAGGCCGTCAGTCACCCGGACAACGCTACGGCCACCACGACCCCGAGGTCTCGTTCGAGGTAGGCGACCTCGTTGTCGGTGGCGAACCCCTTCCCTTGCACGTTCACCAGGTCGACGTGGTCCATCAAGGGGTACGGGCCCCAGTGCCACGTGCCGAGGGCGAGGTTGATGCCCGCGCTGCCGTCGCACAGGAACGCCCGCACGTGCGCGAGGTGATCGCGGGTCGAGAAGTCGTGTTCCTTGGGGGCGACGATTACGAGGGTCGGGCGGCCGGCGAGGGCGACCAGCGCCTGGGTGGCGCGGTGGTGCCGGTTGAGGTGGTCGCAGACGAGAGGCCTGCGGTCGTACGAGAGCACGTTGAGGTGAAAGGCCTCGCCGTCGCGCAACTCCATCACCATGTCGCCCCGGCCGATCACCTGGCCGAAGGGCGCGAACGCCACGTCGGTGAGCGGCTCGGCGACCACGGTGTAGGTGTCGACCACGCCGTACTATCGCGCCCCATGGACGTTCGGTCGATCGAGGAAGTCGCGCCTGTCGTCGAGCACAACGGCACTGTCCCGGTGTGGTGGCTCGTGTCGCCGCAAGAGATGCGCGACATCACCGAGGGCGGGTTCCTCGAGTTGGTCAGCGAGTTCGAGGTCGCGGGCGGGGGCGAGGTCGACCCGCACAGCCACCCGACCCACGAGTTCTATTACGTGACCTCGGGGCGGGGGCTCATGGTGATCGAGGGCGAGGAGCGCGAGATCCGCCAAGGCGATCTGGTGCACATCCCCCCGGACGCGGTGCACAGCCTCCGCACGGTGAGCGACCACGCGCCGATCCACTGCTTCTGCTTCGCGGTCGGCGTCAAAGGCGCGGGCCAGGTGGACTACACGACCCACTGACGCGGGTTCTAGCCGGCCTTCACTTTCACGTTGGTGGTGATGAACTGGCACGTGCAGGGCTTGACCATCACGGGGTCGGGGACGGGGCCGCCGGGGGTGGGCTGCATCGCCGGGGACTGCACGTTGAACATCGCCTGGAACGTGCTGCCCTTGATGATGATGGGCTTGCTGTTGGAGGTGATGATCGTCAGGTTGGTGGGCAGCAAGATGATCTGCAGCGTCCCCGTCCCCGGTGTCACGAACGGCGGCGCGGTGTAGACGAGCGGGCCCTTGATGGCGGGCGGGAGCTCGTCGCCTTGCAGGCACGCCGGCATGTTCATCACCATCAAGTTGGTGCTCGTACCGGTGAGCGGCACCGGCGCGGCGATCTGGGGGACGACGGCGGGAGGAGGCACCGTGATCTGGATCATGTCGCCCGTCTTGATGATGAAGTCGGCCGGCACGTCACTCCCCTCCTGTCATCGCGTCGCGCGCGACTGTACTGAAATCGAGGCCGAGCAGGTCACCGGTCGTCTCGCCGGCGCGCAATCGGTCGAAGTAGCGCTGCTCGGCCTCGGCCCTCGCCAGGCCGGCCGCGACAACCCGATCGAGCGCGGCGGCCGGGATCACGACCACCCCGTCGACGTCGCCCACGACCCAGTCGCCGGGCTCGACGAGCACATCGCCCACCCGGACCGGGCGATCGACGGACCCGCCCCCCACCTTCGATGCGCCCGGCAGCGCGACCCGCGCACTGAACACCGGGAACCCGTGGGCGGTCAGCGCCGCAACGTCGCGCACGCCGCCATCGATGACGAGTCCCGCCACGCCCCGCGCCTGGGCGGCCGTCGTGAGGACCTCGCCCCAGTAGCCGCGCGCCGGCAAGGCCGACGCGTCCACGACCAGCACGGTGTCGGCCGCCGCGGAGGCCACCGCGGCGTGGATGGCGAGGTTGTCGGCGGGCGCGCAGCGGACCGTCACCGCCCGCCCAGCCACCGCCGCGGCCGGCCAGGCCGGCTTGATGCGCGGGTGCATGGGCCGCGCGCCGCTCTCACCGAGCGTCGCCGCGCCCAGCGCCAGCATCTCGGCGGTCAGCGCGTTCACGCCGGCGCACCCATGGCGGTCGTCGGCTCGACCGCCACGCCCGCGAGCGCGCACGCGGCGCGGTGGGCCAACGCGACGAGCGTGAGCGTCGGGTTGTAGCCCGCGGCGGTCACGAACACCGACGAATCCGCGCAGATCATGTTCTCGACGTCGTGGAAGCGCCCGAACCGGTCGACCACACTCGTGCGGGGGTCGTCACCCATCCGGCACGTCCCCATGACGTGGCGGGACGCGGGCGCGATGCCGAGTGGGCTGTGGGCGTGGAGGTCGAGGTCGCCCGTCGGTGGCGACGTCGACGAGAACGCGAACTCGGCGCCGGCGTCGCGCATCACATCCTCCAGCACGGGCGCGAAGTGCTCGTGGGCCACGAGCTCGTGAGCGTGGGGCGCGTACGTCACCCGGCCCGCGGCGAAGCCCCACACGTCGCGCACCGTCGGGTCGAGGTCGATACGGTTCGTGAACTGCGGCAGGTCCTCCGCTTGCATGGTGAAGACCCACAATCGGTCCCGGATGGCCGAGTCCGTCATCGACCGCGTGTGCTGGTGGCCGGGCGGATACGACGTCGCCTCCTGGATGGGCGAGGCGCCACCGCCGTGCTCCACGGTGCCGCCCCGGATCCACGGCAGCCCGGCTGCGCCGGCGGCGGCCACCTCCTCCGGCCCGGGGATCATGAAGTCGTCGTGCAGATGGGTGACGCTCCGTCCTCGCTCGGCGTGGAGCGAGAACGGGAAGATGCCGACTGTGAAGGTCTGGAAGTGGTACGTGAGGAAGCGTCCGACCAGATCGGACGAGTTCCCCACGCCGCAGCGCAACAGCAGCCGCGGCGTCTCGAACGCACCGCCCGCCACCACCACGTGCCCCGCGGCCACGGTGTGGGCCGCGGCGTTGGCATCGAGATAGCGGACGCCCCGGGCTCGCCGCCCCGACGTGTCGAGGACGACGTCGGTGACGTACGACAGGGGCCGGACCTCGCACCGGCCCGTCCGTAACGCCCGCTGCAGCGACGCGACGGGATCGCCCTTCGCGTGGATCGGGCAGCCGTAGTGCCCGCAGAAGCCGCAGTTGTTGCACGCCGGGCGCCCGTCGTAGGCGACCGAGTTCACGCCCGTCGGCGCCGGATAGGGATGCAGGCCGCGGCGTTCGGCGGCCGCGGTCGACAGCACCGCGCCGAACATGTCCGGTCCCGGCGGCATCGGGTACTCGCCCGAACGCCACGCCGCGAACGGGTTGGCGCCCGCCCGCCCCGCCGTGCCGATCAGCCGCTCGGCCGCGGCGTAGTGGGGCTCGAGCTCGTCGTACTGGACGGGCCAGTCGGCGACCGCGGCGTCCTCGATGGGTCCCCGCGCCGAAAGCAGGTGGAAGTCCTCCTCTCGGAAGCGGGGCAGCTTCGCGTCGGCGTGGTGCCCCCCGCCGCCGACCGTGCTCGGCAGGTTGTTGACCTCGCCCACGATCATGCGGTCGCCGTCGGCGAGGCTGCGCCGGTAGGTGCGGGGCTCGAGCAGGGGATCGGGCCCGAGGAAGTGACGGATGACGAACTTGATCTCGTCGTTGGAGAAGTCGGTCTTCGGCTCGTATGGCGGGGTCAGCTCGATCAAGTGGTTGCGCCCCTTCTCCAGCACGATCACCGACCACCCGGCGGCCGTCAGTACGTCCGCGACCGTCGCCCCGCCCGGCCCCGAGCCGACGATCACCGCGTCGCAGTCGAGATCACCCACGGCCGCCCTCGTCCCCACCCGTTCTGTGGGCAGTTTGCGACGCTATGGGTGGCATATTGCCCACAGAACCCGGGGCGGGGGCTGGGATCGGGGTCTTCTCGCGCTGGGTGACCTCGGCGTCGGTGTAGCCGCGGGGTTGGATGTCGCCGACCCAGTCGATGGCCTGCCAGCCGGCGAGGTCCCGGTTGCCGCCGTAGACGGGGTCGCCGTACATGCCTTGGCACGCGTGCTCGTAGAGGAGCCGCTTGAACCCGGGCACGCCGTCGAGCCGGGTGTCCTGCTCGTCAGGCCCGACGGCGGCGAAGTCGGCGCCGAGCGCGGCCAGGCCGTCGCGGTACTGCTCTTGAAGGCCGACGACCGGGCCGTTCCACTCTCGTTCCGGACGGCCGAGCGACCCCTCGATGCGGGTCCGCCACGCCAGCTCGTCGATGCGCGTCAGCGGCGTCCACCGTTCGAAGCCGGGTTCCCCGCCGTGCCGTCCCGAGAACGGCCCGCCCGCCCAGATCCGCGGCGGATCGAAGCTGAACGCCCCGAGCAGCGTGTCGACATAGCCGGCGACGCCCGCGGCCGCCGCGCCCGGGACGAGACGGTCGATGGCCGCGGCGACGACCGCGAGGTCGGGCTCGCTGAAGAACGCGGGCACGTCAGGCGGTGGTCAGCTCATAGGAGCCGTGCTGGCCGAGCGCCAGCCGCCAGCCCGGCGGCACCGCCACCACCGTGAACTCCTCCTCGACGAGCGCGGGCCCAGTCACCGCCGCTCCGGGGCCGAGGACGCTGCCGTCGAAGCACGGCGTGTCGACGAACTCCACGCCGAAGTAGACGAGGCGGCGGCCCGACGCCGCCGCGCTCGTCTCGGTGACCGTGCCGACCTCGGCGAGATGGCCGGGCTTGGGCGTGTCGCCTCGCGCCTTCAACCGAACCCCGCGGACGATCGGCTGCTGGTTGCGGAACGCGAACCCCCGGTCGGCCTGATGCAGCGCGTGGAACCGCTCGGTGAGGTCGAGCAGACCGGTGTCGTCGATGGTGGTGCCTTCCGGCGCGGGCACGCTCATGTCGGAGTTCTGGCCGCCGTATGCCGTCTGCACGAACAGGTCGGTGGCGACCGCGCCGTCGGGGAGGCCCGCCGGGGCCAGCTCTTTGGCCGCCTCGTCCTGGAGCTCGGCCATCAGCGAGCGGAGCCGGTCGACGTCGACTTGGCTGATCGGCACCACGTACGACCGCATGGTGTCGACGACGTAGTCGGCCACCAGCAGACCGAGCGCGGAGAACGCGGGCGCGGTCTTCGGGACGAGGATGCGGCCGATGCCGAGCTCGGTGGCGATGGCGGCCGCGTGTACCGGACCGTTCCCGCCGTACGCGATGAGCGCGAGCTCGCGAGGATCCGCGCCGTAGGACGACAGCACCCGGCGGGTGGCGTTGGCCATGTTGGCGTTGACGATGCGGTTGATCCCCCACGCCGCCTCGACGATGTCGAGGCCGAGTGGCGTGCCGACGTCACGGGCGATGGCGGCGCGGGCGGCCTCGACGTCGAGGGTCATCCGTCCCCCCGCGAATCGGTCGGTGGGGAGGTAGCCGAGGACGGCGTCGGCGTCGGTGACCGTCGCGTTGGTGCCGCGCCGGCCGTAGCAGGCCGGCCCGGGCACCGCGCCGGCCGACTCCGGTCCGACCAGGAGCGCGCCTTGGCGCACCCGGGCGATCGACCCACCGCCGGCTCCGACCGAGCGGACGTCGACCATCGGGATGCCGATGTAATAGCGGTACCGCCAGTTGCGGTCGGTGCGGATCTCGGGGCGCCCGCCGCGCACGAGGCAGATGTCGAAACTGGTGCCGCCCATGTCGATGGCGACGAAGTCGGGAGCATTGGCCGCGCCCGCGGCGACCGCCGCCCCCATCACCCCGCCAGTGGGGCCCGAGCCCAGCAGCGTGACCGCCCGCTTGGCCACGTACTCGGGGGGCATCACGCCGCCGGTGGCCTGCATGATCAGCACCGGCCCGCCGTAGCCGGCGGCGCGCAGCTTCTCCATCAGGCTCGCCGTGTAATGGGCGATCCGGGGGGCGACGTACGCGTTGACGAGGGTGGTCGAGACCCGTTCGAACTCAGGACCCGCGGCCATCACCTCGTGGGAGAGCGACACGTGCTCGGCGTCGGGATACTCCTCGCGGATCAGCTCGCGCGTGCGCTGCTCGTGCGCCGGATTGACGAAGGAGAACAGGTACATGACCGCGATCGACCGCACACCGAGCTGCTTCAACCGGCGGATGCCGGCCCGCACCGCTTCCTCATCGAGGGGCAGGAGGACGGTGCCGTCGTACCCGCAGCGCTCGGGGATCGGTATGCGGGCTCGCCGCCGGGCGATGGGCGGCGGGGCCGGGTACGACGGGTCCCAGATCTCCTCCTTGTGGACCCGGCGCATCTCGATCTCGTCGCGGTGGCCCCGCGTCACGAGCAGACCGGTGGCCGCGCCGTCCATCTCGATCATGGTGTTGTCGGCGGTGGTGGTGCCGTGGACAAGGAGGTCGAGCTGGCCGCACAGGTCCGCGACGGTGAGCCCGAAGCGGCCGGCCAGCTCGCCGAGACCGTTCATCACGCCGGTCGACTGGTCGTCGACTGTCGTCGGCGTCTTGTCGAGCACGACCTCGCCGGCCGGTGTGATGCAGATGAGATCGGTGAACGTCCCCCCGACGTCGACCCCGATGCGGTAGCCGCTCACGCGGCGCGTCGCTGCTCGCGCCGCTCCTTCGTCGCGACCTCGTCGACGGCCAGCGTGAGGTCGTCGAGCGATCCGACCAACACGACGCCATAGTCGCGTTCAGCGCCCTCGAGGGAGACGTACTCGTCGAGGACGTCGTCGAGCACGGCCTGTGGGTCGCGGTCGAGCGGATCGCCCCAGCCGCCGCCCCCGCCGTAGTCGTAGTTGATGAGCTGGCCCGCCTCCATGGGCACCCAGTCGGCGGTGTGCTTGACGACGAACGGGTCGTCGGACTGGTAGCGGATCGTGAGCTGGTTGGGCGTGCCCGGGCGACCGCCACAGATCCCCGGCATCGGGTACTTCATCCCGACGACGTACGTGTAGACCTTCGCCGGCACCCGGACTTCCTTGACGTAGTGGCTGCCGCAGAGGCCGCGCCACTCGCCGGGCCCGCCGGAGTCGATGCGGTAGTCGCGGTCCCATTGCACGTGGGGATAGAGGCTCTCGTTGATCTCGGCGGTCGCCTTCCAGAGGTTGCCGAACGCCGCGTTCTGCGCACCCCACGCGTCCATCCCCTTGGCCGCGTTGCACCAGCCCGCGTACACCTCGGCCGAGTGGTCGGTGAACGACTGGCCCGTGCGGGGATCCACGCCGACGATGATCGTGGGGATGCCGGTCTTGTACGTCTGCGGCACCGCCTTGTCCGGTAGCACGTTCTGCATCGCGACGGCGATGACCTCGCCCACGTCGGCACCGGGATGGTGGGTGCCCGCCGACACCGGCTTGTTCGGCGGCGGGTTGAGCACGCAACCCGCGGGCACGATCAGCTCGATCGAATCGAAGAACCCCTCGTTCTTCGGGATCTCGGGGTCCATCATCGCCGCGATCTGGGCGATGGTGTAGCCCCGGGTGTTGCCGAACGTGGACCACGCCTGCAACTCGGACCGCATGTCGCTGCCCGTGTAGTCGATCACCAACCGTTCGCCGTCAACCGTGATCTTCACGTGCAGCTTCACGTCGGGATGGCCGAGCGGGTCGTGGTCGACGAAGGCGTCGGCCTCGTACACGCCGTCGGGCCAGGCGGCCACCTCCTCACGGAAGCGGCGGGCCGCGTAGTCGATCATCGTGTCGACGCTGCGCTCGACGGTGTCCACGCTGAAGCGCGTGAGCAGATCGCCGAGGCGGTGAGCGGCCAACTGGGCCGCGCCGATCTGGGCCCGAAGGTCGCCGATGTAGTCGGGCAGGCGGTTGTTGGCCTGGAGGGCGTAGAGGACGTCGCGCCGCTCGACGCCACGGTCGATCACCTTGACGACCGGCCAGCGCGCCCCCTCGCCCCAGATGTCGTTGGCGGTGACGTTGTAGCCGCCGGGCACCGCGCCGCCGGTGTCGCCGTGGTGGCATTGGATGCTGGCGATGAGCACCATGCGCCGCGTGCCGGAAGCGTCGTCGGCGAACACCGGAGCGAACACGTTGTAGTCGGGAAGATGACCGCCCCCGTGGTACGGGTCGTTGGCGACGAAGACGTCGCCGTCACAGAACTCGTCGGCACCGAGGAAGTCGAGGGCGAAGCGCACCGGCAGCGTGGACGTGAGCATGAACTGCGGGATGCCCACGCTCAGCGCGGCCAGCCGCCCTTGCGCGTCGAGGATCGTCGCGTTGCGCTCGTTGGACTGGTTGAGGATCGGCGTGGTCGCGGTGCGGGAGACGTAGGTGGCCATCTCGAAGCACACCGTCTCCATCGCGCTGCGGACGACCTCAGCGGTGATGGGGTCGACGCCACCGTCGTCGGCCAGCCGCCCCCGGTGGCCGGCCAGCTGCACGAGATCCACGTTCACGGCGGCCCCCTGACCTGACACCACTGTCAGCAAAAGTCTAGCCCGCCTGAAGTCGACCGCCGTGATCGAGGTCCGGGAGTCCAGGACTGAAGCCAAGCGGCGTTCTGGCGAGCGTGGCTAGTCCCACGGACTAGTGGATCTCGCCAGAATGAGGCTTGTGGCTGACATCGACGGGCTCGGCATCCACTTCATCCAGAGCTTCAACCGCGGGTACGCCGACACGGTGCCTGCGGCCACCGGCTGCTCGATCCTCCCCAAGGAGATCTTCCGGGCCTCACGCCGGTGGGCAGAGGCCCGCTTCACCGACATCCGCTACTGGAACGAGCCCGACCGCGGCGGCCACTTCGCCGCCTTCGAGCAGCCGGCTCTCTTCGTCGACGAGCTCCGCAGCTTCTTCCGCCTCGTGCGCTGAGCACGCGATCAGGCTTCGAGGAACACGTAGCGGATCGTGAGGCCGCGGTCTTCGATGTCGACGCAGCGGGCGCGGAACGGGAAGCCGTGGTCCGCGAGGTCGACGACGTCGCCGAGCCTCCAACCGGTCGCGTCCCGGAAGCCGACCTCGATGACGTGCGCGGCGCGGGTCTTCGGTGCCATCACGTCAGCTTCCCGCTCCGGCCGGGGCGATGCGCGGATGGGGAGCCGCCCGCGGCGCGGGAGACGCCCTCCTCCTCCGACGACCAGCTCGACCCATTGCTCGACGAAGCTCGTTAGGGTCCCGCGCGCATGAGCCGCATCTGGCCGTCTCTTGCCCACCTGCTCACCCGGCGGGTGGCCGCGACGCTCCTCGTCTGCCTCGCCGTCACGGTCGCGCTCGCCACCGGTCTGTCGCGGCTCGACTTCGCCACCGGCCAGGACAGCTACCTCAACAAGGACTCGGAGGTGGCGAAGGACAACGTCGTGTACCAGACCGCCTTCGGGGGGCCGGCCATGCTCGTGTTGTTCACGGGCGACGACGTCGTCGACCTCTTCAGCCCTGACAACCTCAGCGAGCTCAAGGCGCTCGAGGAAGACTTGCGCGCCAGCGGCGTGGTCGAGTCCGTCATCGGGCCGTACACCGCGCTGGAGTTCACGGCCGCGCAAGTGGAGGGCGGGATCAGCAGCGTCGCCGCCCAGATCCTCTTGCGGGCGCTGCAGGCGGAGCCCGATCCCGCCGCGCAACAGGCCCGCCAGGCCGACCTGCTTCTCACCAACGAACGGCTCACGGCCGCAGGCGAGCCCTCGCTCGACAATCCGGCGTACGTCGAGTTCCTCATCTTCGACAACAAAGGGAACGTCCGCGAGCCGCTCAAACCGTTCTTCCCCGATTCGAGCCACGGGCAGATGGTGGTGCGTCTGCCCGGCAACGCCTCGATCGAGGACGAAGGCACGGCGTCCGACACCGTCGTCGATCTTGTCGGGGATCACGACTTCGAGGGGTTCGACGTCCTCGCGACGGGAAGCCCCGTGCTCCTCAAGGGCATCAACGACTACCTGCAAGGGGGGATGGCGACCCTCGGCGCGATCGCGGCGGGGATCATGGTGCTCGTCCTGCTGCTCGTGTTCCGGGTCCGCTCGCGCCTGCTGCCGCTCGCCGTGGTGGCGGTCGGCGCCATCTGGGCCTTCGGCCTGCTCGGCCATCTCGGCATCCCGCTGTCGCTCGTGACGATCTCGGGCCTGCCCATCATCGTCGGGATGGGCGCCGACTTCGCCATCCTCGTGCACAGCCGGGCCGAGGAGGAGATCAGCGTCGAGCACGTGGTCTCGCCGTTCACGCGGGCCATCTCCGGCCTCGGGCCACCGCTGCTCGTCGCCATCATCGCCGCGGTGCTGGCCGCCCTGGCGCTCGAGCTGTCGAGGGTCCCCATGATCCGGGACTTCGGCATCATGCTGGCGGTCGGGTTGGCGGTGCTCTGGGTGGCCGGCATCGTGCTGACGACGTCGGTCCTCGCCTGGCGCGAGCGCCGCAAGCCGAGCGTCGGCACCGAGGAGACCATGGCGGGCCGCACGCTGCTGGAGCGGTCCGTCGTGCGCCTCGGCTCGCTGCCGCAGCGCCTCATGCCGGTCCTCATCGTCGCCAGCCTCATCCTGCTCGTCGCCGGCATCGCGGTGGAGGACCGCTTCGAGATCCAGACCGACCCGGAGCGGTGGGTGAGCCAGGACACGCAGGCGGTGAAGGACCTGAACACGCTGCGCGACGAGGTCGGTTCGTCGAGCGAGCTGGGTTACCTCGTCGAGGCGCCCGACGTGACGGCGAACGAGGTGCTGAAGTTCGTCGACGAGTTCTCCCGCCAGGAGCTGAACGAGGAGAAGCAACTGCTCACGGTGTCGAGCCTGCCCGAGCTGGTGTCGGGCTTGTCGGGGGCGGCGCCGACGGTAGAGGACGTCGAGGCGGTGTTGTCGGTGGCGCCCCCCGACGTGCGGAAGTCGCTCATCAGCGAGGATGGCCAGCGGCTGAACGTCCTGTTCATCATCGGCCCGGGTTCGCTCGAGAACCGAGCCGAGTTGGTCGATCGGATGCAGGCCGACCTGCGCGACGTCCCGCCCGACGTGCGCCTCACCGCGTCCGGCCTCGCCATCATCGGCGTGGGACTGCTGCACAACCTCAAGGCCAACCGCGCCCTGCTCACTTGGGTGGCGCTCGGTCTCGTCGCGCTGTGGCTGCTCGTCCGGTACCGCAGCATCAGCCGCACCCTCCTGCCGCTGGTGCCGGTGCTGATCGCGGTGGGCGGGACGACGCTGTTCGTCGCGCTCTCGGGCATCGAGCTGAGCCCGATCACCACGGTGAGCGGGCCGTTGGTGATCGCCAACTGCACCGAGTTCTCGGTGCTGATCATGGCGCGCTACGTCGAAGAGCGCCGTCGCGGTCGAACGCCTGAGGAGGCCCACGAGGTGGCGTCGGCCCGCACGGGGCGGGCGTTCGCGGCGTCGGCCCTCACCGCCGTCGGCGGGTTCGGCGTCCTCGCCTTCTCATCGCTGCCGCTGCTCCGCGACTTCGGGATCATCGTCGCGCTCAACGTCGCGATCGCGCTGCTGAGCGCGCTGGTGGTGCTCCCGCCCTTGCTCGTCTGGGCCGACACCCGCCGCCTGCTGCGGACGGATTGACGCCGAGGCTGTGGTGTTCGGGCGGGATGTGGCGCGTGCGGGGCGGTGACACCCCGAAGCACCACAGCCTCGGCCGCGCCTCGTCACATAGGGTTCTCGCGGAGATACCGATAGACGCCCGCCATGTCGGTGTTCACCTTTTCCGGCAGCGTGTGGATCGTGCCGCCGAGGCTGCGGGCGCCCCACACGATCTGCGCGGTGCGCTCGACGACGCCTGCGGCGTGCAAGGCCTTCGCGGGCGTGGCGCCGATGGTGACCATGCCGTGGTTGGCGAGCAGCGCCGCACTGCGGTCGGTGAGGTTGCGGGCGACCTCGACCCCCAACTCGTCGGTGCCCGTGCCCTTGTACTCGCACACGGGTACGTCGCCGCCGATGTACACGATGACCTCTTCGATCACTGCGGGCACCGGTTCGCGGATCGTCGCGAACATCGTGGCGTACACCGCGTGGGAGTGGATCACCCCGCCGACCTCCGGGAAGGCGCGGTAGCACGACAGGTGCAGCGCCTTCTCCGAGGTCGGTCCCCGCTCACCTTCGAGCTTGTTGCCGTCGAGGTCGCAGATGACGAGATCGTCGAGCGTCATCGTCTCGTACGGGATCGACGACGGCGTGAGGCAGATCCGGCCATCGGTGAGCCGCCCCGACACGTTCCCCGACGTGCCCTCCACCAGCCCTTTGCGGAGAAGGTCGTGCGCCGCGTCGAGGACGTCCTGGGGCGAGACCGGCTTGGGGTCGCTCACGACAGGACCTCGGGGTTGGCGAGGTTGGCTGGCTTCTCGCCTCGCAGTAGCGCGGCGAGGCCGTCAGCGATGAGTGTGGTGTGGTTGGCCTCGGTGTCGTAGGTGGCCCCGCCGACGTGGGGGGTGAGCACGACGTTGTCCATCGAGATCAGCGGGTGATCGCTCGCCAGCATCTCGCCCTCGAAGTGGTCGAGACCGGCGCCGGACAGCTTTCCCGACTGCAGGGCCGCGGTGAGCGCATCGAGGTCGTGCAGCCCGGCGCGTGCCGTGTTGACGTAGACCGCGCCGTCGCGCATCGCGTCGAACTGCTTCTCGCCGATCATGCCCAGGGTCTCAGGCGTGACCGCGGCGTGCATCGACACGACATCGGCCTCCGCCAGCAGATCGTCGAGGTCGTGGGTGGCATCGTCGGCGTACGGGTCGTAAGCGATGACCCGCATCCCGAGTCCCTCGAGGCGCCACTTCACCGCCCGCCCGACCGCGCCCAGCCCGACCAGCCCGGCGGTCTGCCCCGCCAGCTGCCACGCCCGGAACCGCTGGTAAGGGATCGTGCCGGCGCGGTACACCTCGCCCTCGCGCACGTCACGGTCGGCGGGGAGCAGATGGCGGTTCACGGCGAAGAGCAGCGCCACCGCCATCTCCGCGACGGCGTCCGCATTGCGTCCTGGCGCCCGCAACACGGGGATCCCCTTCTCGGTGGCGCCGGCCACGTCGACGTTGGTGGGATCACCGCGGGTCGATCCGATGGCCACGAGCGGGAGGTCGAGCACCGCTCCCGCGCACGTGTCGGCCTCGCAGATGACCAGCGTGGCCGCCTCCGCCTCGAGCCGTTTCGCCAGCTGCTCGGCGTTGTACAGCCGCAGGGGCGTCTGCTCGATCCACGGGTCGATCACGAGATCGGCCAGCTCCCGCAGCGTGTCGAGACCGGGGCCCCGCACGGGCGCGGTCACGAGGGCCCGCGGACGATCGGTCACGCGACGCATTATGACGTAGGCGTCAGGTTTGCGTGGAGTCGGCGGGACTCGAAGCGGGGCGTCAGCCCCTACGACGGCGGCTGCGTAGTACCGTCAACCTGACACCAACGTCAGGGAGCCAACGCGTGTCCGACGCTGACGACTACGACCCGTTCGCGGAGTTCAACCGGGCCGCCGGGGCCGGCATCATCCAGGATCCGTACCCCGACTTCGTCGCGCTCCGCCGGCAGGCACCCATCGTCCCCGCCGACGTCCGCCAGCTCCTCGGGCTCGACATGGACGAGCCCACGCCCGACCTCGGCGCCGTGCCCCCGCTCTTCACGGTCGGCAGCTACGACGCCGTGCACGAGGTGCTGAAGGACGGCCAGCGGTTCTCGTCGAAGGGCTACGCCGAAGTGATGGGCGCGGTGATGGGCCACACGATCCTCGAGATGGACGAGCCCGACCACCATGCCTACCGGTCCTTGATCCAGCAGGCCTTCACCCGCAAGGAGATGGAGGTGTGGGAGGCGGATCTGGTGGGGCCGATCGTCGACGAGCTGATCGACGGCTTCGTCGACGACGGTCGCGCCGATCTCGTCACCCAGCTCACGTTCCCGTTCCCGGTCAACGTGATCGCCGGCCTCCTCGGGCTGCCCCGCACCGACCTGCCGCAGTTCCACCGGTGGACGGTCGAGCTGATCGGCGTCGGTATCGACTTCGAGCGCGGCATCGCGGCGTCGAAGAGCCTCTACGACTACCTCACCGACTTCATCGAGGCTCGCCGAGCGACGCCCGAGCGCGACATGATCAGCGTGCTCGCGCACGCGTCGCTCGGCGACCAGCGGCTGACGAACGACGAGATCTGCGCGTTCCTGCGCCTGCTCCTCCCGGCCGGCGCGGAGACCACGTACCGGTCGTCCAGCAACCTGTTCTTCGGCCTGCTGCACAACCCCGATCAGTTGGCCGCAGTGCGTGACGACCGGTCGCTCATCCCGCAGGCCATCGAGGAGGCGTTGCGGTGGGAGCCGCCGCTCCTGACGATCATGCGCACGGCCGCCGAGGACACGTCGGTCTGTGGTGTGGACCTCCCGGCCGGAGCGGTGCTCGTCGTCAACATGGGCTCGGCCAACCACGACGAGTCGCGGTGGGACGATGCCGAGTCGTTCGACATCTTCCGTCCCGCCCACCCTCACCTCGCCTTCGCGTTCGGCCCGCACATGTGCCTGGGTATGCACCTCGCCCGCATGGAGACGAAGGTCGTGCTCAACAAGGTGCTCGACCGGCTCCCCGAGGTCCGCCTCGACCCCGACGCCGACCCGCCGTACATCACGGGGCTGACCTTCCGGTCGCCGCCGTCGCTTCCGGTTGTGTTCGGCTAGACCCGGGTACGGCGTCGCCCATGCCGACCCAGCTTCGCCACAACGCCGATCGTGCACGGTACGAGTTGTTCATCGACGGTCGGTTGTCCGGTGTCGCCGACTACGCCGTCGACGGCGAAACGGTGGTGTTCCCGCACACCGAGATCGCCCCGTCGTTGCGGCGGCGCGGCTTGGGTGCGGAACTCGTGCGCTATGCCCTCGACGACGTGCGGGGCTCCGGCCGCACCGTCGTGCCCCGCTGCTGGTTCGTGGCCCAGTTCATCGACGACCATCCGGAATATCGCGATTTGCTGGCGGCGTGAAGAAGCTCGCGGACTACGGCCTCGACGACCATCCCGACGACGACCCCGAGCGGGCCCGGCTGGCGTGGGCCGTCGCCGCGCTCGACGATTGCGACGAGTGCGGTGACCTCCGCGTCGAACTGACACTCGAGGAGGCGGGCCAGCCCGGCACGGGGTTGGTCGCCCATCTCGCGCCGGGGACGGCCCGGCAGCTGCGGGCCGCGCTGGCCGCGGCGTTGAAGGAGATGGGCGAGGCTCCGTAAGAGTGCACAGTCCGAGCGTGACCGTCATCGCCATCCCAACGTCCCGTTCTGTGGGCAATTTCGGCCCTATATGACGCGAAATTGCCCACAGAACGACGGGGTTGGGAGCCTCACACTGCCGGCCGGCACCCTGCAGCTCGACCGGCCGCGGCTCATGGGTGTCGTGTCGACTCTCGATGCGCCCCTCGAGCGCCAGTTGAAGGTCGCCGACGCGCTGATCGCCGACGGCGCCGACCTCATCGACGTGGGTGGGGCGAGCGTCGCCGTCCTCGCGCTGGTCGAACAGCTCCGGCGGTCCAACCCGGCGATGCCCATCTCCGTCGACGCGCACGACCCCGTCCTGGCGCGGCGGGCGCTCGAGGCGGGCGCGTCGCTGATCAACGATCCACTCGGCGGCCGGGACGTCGCGGCGATCGTCGGCGAGCACCGCGCCGGTCTCGTCGTCGGGTTCGTTCGCGAGCGGATCGACCAGGCGATCGCGTCGGGCGTTGCACCGTCGTCGATCGTGGTCGACGCCGGGACCGCCGGTCCGGGTCGCGCCCTCGACGCGGTCCTCGCCCTCGGCCACCCCGTGCTGCTCGGCCGGCACGTCGACGCCGATCCCGAGCCACTCCCACGGTTGCTCGCCGCGGTTGCCGCCGTCGGTGTGCGTCCGGGCGTCATCCACCGTGTGGACGACGTACGGGCGGTGCGTGACTTCCTCGCCGTCTTCGCGGTTCTCGAGGGGTACGACGACATCTCCGTCGACCTTGAGCTGCCCGTCGAACTACGGCGCGCCCGCTCAGAGACCGAGGTGATCCGCGACGCGTGAGCGGTGATAGGAGGCCGAGCCGAACAGCGCCTCGCTGCACTTGGCCCGCTTCACGTAGAGGTGCATGTCGTGCTCCCACGTGTAGCCGATGCCGCCCAGCAGCTGGATGCCGTCCTGCGTCACGAGCCGCTGCGCGTCGCCCGCCGCGGCCTTCGCCATCGACGCCGCGACCCCGCGCCGGGGGTCGTCCTCGGCGACGGTCGCGGCCGCGAAGTAGCACGTGGCCCGCGCCCGTTCGAGGGCGACCATCATGTTGGCCAGCTTGTGCTTCACCGCTTGGAACGACCCGATCGGTACGCCGAACTGGTGGCGCACCTTGGCGTACTCCAGGGTGAGGTCGAAGATCGTCTGGCTGGTACCGACCATCTCGAGCGCCAGCGCGATCGTCGCCTCCTCGAGCGCACGGGCCAGTCCCGGCGCGGCCGCGCCAGGGGTGCCGATCGGCGCGGCGGGCGTCCCGTCCAACACGACCGATGCGAGCGTGCGGGTTCCGTCGACGGGTGTGAGCGCCCGCACCTGCGCGTCGGCCGGCGCGATTGCGAACAGGCTCAGCCCATCAGCGCCCTCGAGCCGGGCGACAACCGCGATCGTGTCGACCGCGGCCGCCTCGAACACGTGCGTCTTGGTGCCGTGGAGCGTGAAGGCCGCGCCCGCGGGGCGAGCGACGGTTGCGACCGAGGCCAGGTCCCAACGCCCCTCCTCCGCCACCGCCAACGTGCCGGTCTGCTGGCCGGTAGCGACGGGACCGAGCGACGCGCCGCCCGCGACTTCCCGCACGGCCGGGACGAACTGCGTCGCGGTGGGCAGGAGGGGCCCGGCGGCGACGACCCGGCCCAGCTCCTCGGCGACCACGGCCAGCTCGACAAAGCCGAGACCGACGCCGCCGTGTTCCTGTGCGATCGCCAACGCCGGCCAGTCGAGCGACACCATCGTCTTCCAGAGATCGTTGACCGCGCTCGTGTCGCCCGTCTCGACCAGCGCCCGTACGGACGCGATCGGCCACTCTCCTTCGAGGATGCTGCGGACCGACGTGCGCAGCTCGTCCTGGTCGGCGGTGAAGTCGAGCTGCATCAGCGCACCGTATCGACGAGTGCGGCGAGGCTCCGGCGGTCCAGCTTCTCCATCGCCGTCAGCGGCAACTGCTCTGCCACCACCAACGCCTCCGGCAGCTTGTACGCGGCGAGTCGCCCCGACGCGTACGAGCGCAGCTCGTCGAGCGCGGGGGGCCGGCCCGCGTCACGGGCGACGACGACGGCGACGCCGATCTCGCCCATCACCTCGTCCGGGCGCGGTGCGATCGCCACGGATGCGACCGCGGGATGTTCGGCCAACACGGCCTCGACCTCCATGGGGTACACGTTGTAGCCGCCGCGGACGTACATCTCCTTGTTCCGGCCGACGAGGCGAAGGCGCCCACGGTCGTCCACCCACCCGAGATCGCCGGTGCGCACGAACCCGTCGGCGGTGAAGGCGGCCGCCGTGAGCGCGGGCTCGTTCCAGTACTGGGACATGACGGCGGGGGATCGGAGGCACACCTCGCCGACGTCGCCGTCGAGGTCGCGCAGGTTCAGCTCGACCCCCGGGTGTGGACGGCCGACCGAGAGCTCGGCGTCTTCCTCGGGATCGGTGAACGCGGTGCCCACGCCGATGCCGGCTTCCGTGCACGAGTAGCGCACCGACAGGGCCGCGCCGAAGCGCCGCCGGGCTTCCCGCACCAGCGACGGTGTCGCCGGACCGCCGCCGATGACGATGGCTCGGAGCGAGGTCAGGTCGTAGGCGTCGAAGTCCGGCTCCTGGAGCATCAGCGCGAGCTGCGTCGGGATGCCGCCCACGCTCGCCATGCGGTGCGCCTCGATCATGCGCAGGGCGTCGGCCGCCCGCCATCGGGGGAGCAGATACGTCGTACCGCCCCGCAGGAGCGTGCCCGGCAGCTTGGTCATGGGGCCCAGATGGGCGAAGGACGTCGCGGCGAACGTGGCGCCGCCCGGCACGTCCGCCCACTTCCACGCGGTGTCGACCGCCGTGATGAACTCGAGCTGGCGGTCGCCGAACACGGCCCCTTTCGGGAGCCCGGTCGTACCCGACGTGAACACGATCGCGACCGGCCGGTCGGGGTCGGCAGGCAGTTCCGGCGGCGCCCCGTCGGTTGTCCGGAGAGCCCCGAGAGCGTCCCCGGCCGCCGACGCGGGCACGACGTCCTCGACCTTGTGGTCGTCGGGTGCCAGGTCGGCCGTGGCGAGGACGAGCGCGGGACCGGCCGCGGCGAGGACCGCCGCTCGTTCCCCGGGTGACAGGCGGGCGTTCACGCCGGCGGTGATCGCGCCGATCTTGGCGGCGGCGACGTAGGCGAGCATGTACTCGGGGATGGTCGGCAGGACGAGCCCCACCACGTCGCCCTCGGTGACGCCGCGGGCCAGCAAGCCGGCGGCCACCTCGTCGGAGATGTGGTCGAGGTCTCGATACGACGCGCTCCAGCCGTCGGCCGCGACGTACCAACTAGCATCACCGAATCGCTCGGCTGCCTGGGTGGCTACCCGTCCGAGCACGACCCGACCTCGGTGAGGAGGACGTTCAGGTGGCGCCAGCCAGCCCCTCGCCGGCCCGCTCGGCGGGCACGCCCGCCAGCGAGCGGGAGCTGCGGAGCCAGGGCCGGCGGACGATGGCGAAGTTGCTCGATGCCGGCATGAAGGTGCTCGCCGAACGCGGCTATCACGCGGCACGAGTCGACGACGTGGTGCGCAAGGCGCGCACGTCCCACGGGACCTTCTACCTGTACTTCGCCAACAAGGAGGACCTGTTCCGCGCTCTCGCCCACGAGTGCGCCGACGAGATGCGGGCACTCGCGGCCGAGCTGGGGCCGGTGACGCCGGACGCCGCGGGCTACGACACGGTGCGGGTGTGGCTGGCCCGCTTCATGGAGACGTACCAGCGGTACGGGGCGGTGATCCGGGCGTGGATGGAGGACCAGGTCGCCGACAGCTCGCTCGTCGCCCTCGGCCTCGACGCGTTCGCGGACATCGCCGGCGCCTTGGTCGACCGCCTGCGCGAAGCGGACGCGACCCACTTCCCCGATCCGGAGCTGGCCGCGGCCGCCCTCCTCGCCATGGTCGAGCGCCTCATGTACTTCGTGACGTCGCGCTCGGCCGGCTTCGACGACGACGCCCTGCTCGACACCGTCGCCGGCATGATCCACAGGGGGTTCTTCGGAGCGGCCGCGACCTGACGGCGAGGTTGCGGCGGTCACTCGACCCCCAATATGGCGGTGCTCGCCGACGAGAACCAGCCGCCGGTGCCGTTGACGCACGCGAGGCGGGCGCCGTCGACCTGGCGGTCACCGCACTCGCCGCGGAGCTGGCGGACGGCCTCGACCAACAGGAACATGCCGCGCATCCCGGGATGGCAGTGCGACAGGCCGCCGCCGTCGGTGTTGGTGGGCAGGGCGCCGCCCACTCGCAAGCGGCCGTCCTCGACGAAGGCCCCGCCCTCGCCCTTACCGCAGAAGCCGAGGGCCTCGAGGGTGAGCAGCAGCATCGACGTGAACGCGTCGTACAGCGCGCACACGTCGATGTCGGCGGGCGTGACGCCGGCCCGTCCGAAGGCGGCCGCACCACTGCGCCGGGCCGGTGAGTCGGTGAAGTCGTCCCACTCGCTCATCGTCGTGTGCGACACCGCCTCGCCGGTGCCGAGCACCCACACCGGCGTCTTGGCGCAGTCGACGGCGCGGTCGTCGGCCGCGAGCACCACGGCGCCGCCGCCGTCGGAGCGGATGCAGCAGTGGAGCGTCGTGAACGGGTCGGCGATGAGCGGCGCCGCCAGCACGTCGTCGATCGTGATCGGGTCCCGGTAGTACGCCTCCGGGTTGAGCGCGGCGTTGGCGCGGGCCGATACCGCGATCTCGGCCAACTGCTCGATGGTCGTGCCGAACTCGTGCATGTGCCGGCGGGCGACCATCGCGTACTTGGCGATGAGCGTGTGGCCGTAGGGGACGTCGAACTGCACCGGGCCCCGGCTCCCGAACGACAGGTTGGCCGTGCGCAGGCGGCGCTTCAGGTCGGCGCGTGTGGTCGACCCGTACGACATCAGCACGACGTCGGCGATGCCCTCGGCGATGGCGGCCGCCGCGTGCTCGAGGAGGAACTCCCATGCCGCCCCGCCTACACCCGTCGAGTCGACGAACAGCGGCCGCAGCCCCAGGTACTCGGCCAGCTCGACCGGGGCGAGCACGCCCAAGCCCGTCGACGCGAAGCCGTCGACGTCGTCCTTGGTGAGACCGGCGTCGGCCAGCGCACGTGAGGACGCCTGGTGGTTCAGCTCGAAAGGCGACTTGTCGTCGACCCGCCCGATGTCGGAGAGAGCAGCGCCGACGATGGCGACGCGGCGCCCGGTCAACGCAGGCGCCACTCGATGCGCTTGCCCGACGCGAACATCTCCTGACCTTCACGGATGGAGTCCGAGCTCGTGCCGAGCCCGACGAACGCGTACCCCAGCTCGAGCGCTTGCTGCCGGGTGTGCTCGAGGGCGGCCCATATCGCGCGCACGGTGCCTTGGATCGCGAGCGGGGGCGCGGACGCGATGGCGGCCGCGGCCCACGCCGCCGCGTCGTGAAGGTCGGGGCCCGGCACGACTTCGGACACGAGGCCGATCTCGTGGGCCCGCGCCGCCGACAGCCGCTCGTGGTTGCCGAGCAGCGACAGGCGCATGATCTCGTGGAACGGCATCTTCTGGAGCATGTGGATCGGCTCGAACGCGGCCGTCATGCCGTAGGTGACATGGGGGTCGAAGAAGGTGGCGTGCTCGGCCGCGATGATGAACTCGACCTCCCCCAGCATGTAGAACGCGCCCCCGCAAGCCATGCCGTTGATGGCCGCGATCACCGGCTTCCAGAGGTCGTTGCTCTTGGGTCCGATGTTGGCGCCCAGGTCGTCGAACATGAACGGCGTGCTGCCGCTGCCGACGACCTTGTCGGCATCGGGCGATTGGTCGCCCATCGTCTCGGTGCGGTCGATGCCGGTACAGAACGCCCGCTCGCCGGCACCCGTGAGCACCGCGACCCGCACGTCGTCGTTGCGGCGCATCCCCGTCCACACGTCGCGCAGCTCGCGCTGCATGCGGACGTTGAACGCGTTGTGGACGTCCGGGCGGTTCAACGTCACCCACGCGACGCCGTCGACCTCCTCGTACAGCAGCGTCTCGTAGTCAGCCATCGTGGGCGGAGCCTAGGACGACGGGCTCAGCCACCCATCTGCAAGCCGACGGGGCGGCAGCGGAAGATCTGCGCGTTGACGTGGGTGCCGATCTCGGCCGGATCCCAGCGCCGGGGACCCTTGGGCGTCTTGATCTCGGTGCCGAGGGTCCACGGGACGTAATGGGTGATCGAGTCGCCGACGGCGCGGAACACCTGCCCGGTGACGTGGAGCGCCTCGTCGGACGCCAGCCACGCGACCATCGGGGCCGAGTTGCCCGGGTTGAGTCGCTCGAACTCGCCCTCGGCCACCTGGTCGGCCTCGATCAGCTGGAGCGACGGCATCGCCGCCACCACCATCCGGGTGGCGCCCCCGGGCGCGATGGCGTTGGCCCGCACACCGAAGCGGCCCATCTCGAGCGCGGTGATCACCGTGAGAGCGGCGATGCCGGCCTTGGCCGCCCCGTAGTTGGCCTGGCCGGGATTGCCCTGAAGTCCAGCCGACGAGACCGTGTTGACGATGGCGGCGCGGCGCATCCGCCCTTCCTTCGATTCGGTCTGCCAGTAGGCCCCGGCGAAGTGGGTGGTGTTGAAGGTGCCCTTGAGGTGCACCGAGAGGACGGAGTCGAACTCCTCCTCGGTCATCTTCACGATCGACTTGTCGCGCAGGATGCCGGCGTTGTTGACCACGACGTCGAGCTGGCCGAACGCCTCGATCGCGGTGTTGACGATGTTCTCGCCGCCGCCCCAACTGCTGACGTCGTCGTAGTTGGCGACGGCCTCGCCCCCTCGGTCCTTGATGACTTGCACGACCTCGTCGGCCGGCCGCTTGTCCGCGCCCTCACCGGTGATCGAGCCCCCGAGGTCGTTGACGACGACCTTCGCCCCTTGGGCCGCGAGCTCGAGCGCCTCGCCTCGACCGACCCCGTGCCCTGCGCCGGTGACGATCGCCACCTTGCCGTCGAGCAGCCCCATGCCGGTCTCCTTGTGTTTGAATGGCGAAACCTGACGTCCGTGTCACAGTATCGGAGGCCGCTGTGGGCGTGAATCGAGACGACGTTGTCGGCCGCCCGACCGGCCGCGCCACCCTCACCGTGGAGCGAGGACCGGTATCTGCGTTTGCCAAGGCGGTCACCGACTCGAGCCCGATCTACCAGCGCGCCGACGCGGCGCGGGACGCCGGCTTCGACGACATCCCCGTGCCGCCCACGTTCTTCTTCTCGGCCGCCGCCTTCTGGGGCGGGTTCCCCGAGGAGCAGCCGGCCGACGATCCCGACCGCGGCACCAACCCGATGATGGAGATCATCGGCGGCCTCATGGCCACGGGCGGGATGGTGCTGCACGGCGAGCAGGAGTTCACGTACCACCAGCCGATCGTCGTCGGTGCCCGGCTGCACAGCGAGGGCAAGGTCGTCGACCTCTACGAGAAGCAGAGCGGCGAGCGCACGATGACCTTCCTCGTCACCGAGAACGAGTATCGCGACGACGGCGGCGAGCTCGTCCTCACCGCGCGCATGAACCTCATCCACCGCGGCTGACCGCGTAGCCTCGGCGGCCCGGCCGGTGTTTCGCGCCTTTTGGCGTCTGCCGGCGCTCGGCCTCCGGCCTCGCTTCAGCCCTCAGTTCGTCAGTCGAGCGCGCCGGCCAACTTCAGCTGCGCCTGTTCTGTCGGTGTCACACCGAGGATCACGTTGAGAACCGACGCGGTGTCTTGGCCGAGCAGCGGGCCCGGACGGTCGTAGCCGCTCGGCACACCGTCGATGCGGAAGCCGTTGCGCTCGTAGCGCCCGGGGCCGAGTTCGGCGTGCGACAGCCCGATGAAGTGGGCGCGGTGGGCGAGCTGCGGGTCGGTGTCGACGTCCGCGAAGTTCTGCACGGGCACGGCCTCGACCCCCACCGCTTGCAAGGCCTCCGCCGCGTCGAGGGGCGACCGCGAGACGGTCCACCCGTCGAGGTCGTCGCCCGTGACCGCGCGAAGCGCCGCGCGTTCGGCCTCGGACCAGCACGCGATCGCCACCCAGCGGTCGTCGCCGGCGCACCGGAACAGCCCGTGCACCAGCGCGTCCGGGTTGTCGTTGCCGCGCCGTTCGCCGATGACGCCGTCCCGCCGGTACGCCAGCAACCAGTCCGACAGCGACCACGCCGCGCACTCGACTTGGCTGACGTCGACGTACACACCGTCGCCCGTCCGCCGCCGGTGGACGAGCGCGGCGCCCAGCGCAGCGGCCACGAACCGCGGCGCCAGCGAGTCGGTGATGGTGCCGTACGGCCCGACGGGTTCACGGTCCGGCCAGCCGGTGAGGTAGTTGAAGCCGGACAGCGCCGCGCCCTGGCCCCCGAAGCCCGGGTAGTCGCGGTGGGGTCCGGTCTGGCCGTTGAGACACGCGCTCACCATGACGAGGTCGGGCCGGTCGGCGACGAGGTCGGCGTGCGCGAGCCCGAGCCCCGGCATGGCCCGCGGCGCGAAGTTCTCGAGAACGGCGTCAGCCCACTCCACGATGAGGCGCTTGGCGAGCGCGTGGCCCTCGGGATGCTTGAGGTTGAGGGTGACGGACTGCTTGCCCGCGTTCAGCGCGTCGAACATGTCCGCGTAGTTGGCGGCCCGCAGGAAGTCCGGGCGCCGTGCCGACTCGACCCGGATCACGGTCGCGCCGTGCTCGGCGAAGTACCGCGTGGCGATCGGCCCCGCCGCCCCCGCCCCGAACTCGACGATCCGCGTCCCCGCCCACGCCCCCGAACTCTCCGTTCTGTGGGCAATTTGCGACGTTATCGGTGGCAAATTGCCCACAGAACCGTGGGGGTGTTGGGCGGGCACCACGTGGAAATGAGCCCAGCGGCGGGGGATACCGTCGGCGTCGAAGAACTCGCGGGCCGCGAGCTGTGCGGACGCGTACAGCTCGCGCGGCGAGTTGACCGGAGCCAGCATCAGGTTGGTTTCGCACGCGATCTCGTACAGCTCGGACGCCGTGTGCTCCGCGAACCAGCCCCCGACGACCTTCTCGATGTCGTCGAGCACGTCGCCGGGGACGGCGCTCGGGTCCCACGTCGTCCAGTCGCGCTCGGTGAGCACCGGATGCCCGACCAAGCCGGACAGCGTCTCGAGCGACGGGATGCGGGCCTTGCCGCCCCGCAAGCCGAACGACACCCAGCCGTCGGTACACGGCCAGATCTCGCGGGTACGACCGATGTGCGCGCCGAGGCGACGGCCCGGCGCCCCGGTGCGGGCGTAGCGGCCGGCCGCACCCATGTTGGCGACCAGTACCACCTCCTGCATCGACAGATCGACGTCGACGGACGGTCGCTCCGATGCGAGGGCGGACAGTGCCGCGAACGCGATCTCCGGCGCCGTGTGGGCGTACGCGGCGTTGCCCGCGCACCGCACGGGCGCTCGGTCGGGATCGCCGGTGCAGTACAGGTTGCCGGAGGCGGCCATGACCCCGAGGTCGCTGGCCCGCCACGTCGACCGGGGTCCGGTCGCGCCGAACGGCGTCACCGTGACCCACGCGCGGGGCGCCGCATCCGACCGCGGGCGCTCGGACAGCACCACGTCGGCGTCCGGCACCTGGGCCACGACCACGGCGCCGAGGTCCGCGAGCATGCGGGCGGCCGTCGCGAGTGGCGGCGTGCGCCCGTCCACGGCCACCGTCAACCCGTCGAGGAGGCAGACCAACTCGGCCATCAGGGCACGCTACCTGACATCCGTGTCAGCTATTGTTGGCCCATGACGACGTACCGGATCGTGTCGGCGGACGCCCACGTCCTCGAGCCTCCTCACATCTGGGAACGATGGCTGCCTGCGAACTACCAGGAGCACGCCCCGAAGCTCGTGAAGGACGTCGACGGCGGTGACGCGTGGCTGTTCGCCGGCGCCACCGACCCCGATCCGATCGGCCTCACCGCCACGCCGGGCATGGCGTGGGACGAGTTCCGGTGGACGGGTGTCACCTACGACGAGGCCCGGCCCGGCTGCTACGACGGTGGTGAACGGCTCAAGGACATGGACATCGACGGCGTCGACGCCGAGGTGCTGTTCCCCCCGCAACGCACCATCGGTCACTTCCTCGGCGGCGACGACGACGCCCTCGTGATGGCCGGCGTCGAGGCCTATAACGACTTCCTGTGGGAGGAGTTCTGCGCGCCCGACCGCACTCGCCTCGTCGGCATGGCCCAGATCCCGTCTCTCGGCACCGACGTCGCGGTCGATGTGCTCCGCAAGTCCAAGGCCCGTGGCTTCAAGGGCGTCGTCATCTCGTGCTGGCCGTCGGGCCGGGCCTCGATATCCGACGCCGACGATCCCTTCTGGGCCGCCGCCGCCGACGAGGCGATGCCGGTGTGCATCCACATCAACCTGATCTCGCGCACCGCACGCCAGCGGGCCCGCGCCGCGGTGGCGAGGGCGGGCGGCAACGCTCTTTACGGCAACGCCGACAAGGCCAGCAAGGCGAACGCCAAGGCGGTCGCCGGCCTGGGTGGCGTCTTCGCTACCGTCCCCAGCACCATCGGTCAGCTGATCTTCACGGGCGTGTTCGAACGGTTCCCCGCGCTCCACATCTCGATGATCGAGACCGGCGTCGGCTGGCTGCCGCACTTCCTCGAACAGATAGACGACCGCTACTGGCGCAACCGGTCGTGGGGCAACATCCCCATCAGCGAGCCGCCCTCCTTCTACTGGTTCCGCAACATGTCGGCCACCTTCATCACCGACCACAACGGGATCGCCAACCGTCACGGGGTCGGCGTCGACAACATGATGTGGAGCACCGACTACCCGCACCACGGCAACGACTGGCCGTACTCCCGCAAGGCCATCAGCGACGCGATGTCCGACCTCCCGGCCGACGAGCGGGCCAGGATCGTGGCTGGCAACGCAGTGCGCATCTTCGGTTTGGGGGACTGACATGGACATCAACGACCTCGTCCTGGTGAGCGTCGACGACCACGTCGTCGAACCCCCGGACATGTGGCACGACCGGGTCGCGGCGAAGTACGCCGAGGAGACGCCCAAGCTCGTCACCAAGGACGACGGCACCGATGTCTGGGCCTTCCGGGGCGCGGAGCTCCCGAACATCGGGCTCAACGCGGTCGCCGGCCGTCCGGCGGCCGAGTACGGCATCGACCCCACCGCGTTCGAGGACATGCGCCACGGTTGCTGGGACATCCACGACCGCATCCGCGACATGAACGCGAACGGCGTGCTCGGCTCGATGTGCTTCCCGTCGATGCCCGGCTTCTGCGGCCAGCTGTGGGCGCGGGTCGAGGACAAGGACCTCGCCCGGGCGCTGCTCCAGGGCTACAACGACTGGCACATCGACGAGTGGTGTGGCACGTACCCGGGTCGCTTCATCCCGCTCGCGCTGCCGGCCCTGTGGGATCCCCGCGAGATGGCGGCCGAGGTGCGCCGCGTCGCCGCCAAGGGCTGCCACGCCGTCACGTTCTCGGAGAACCCCGAGAAGCTCAGCTACCCGAGCTTCCACTCGGAGCACTGGGATCCGTTCTGGGCCGCATGCGTCGAGACCGACACGATCGTGTGCCTGCACATCGGTTCGTCGTCGTCGATGGTGATCACCTCGGTCGAGGCGCCGATCAACGTGATGATCACCCTGCAGCCGATGAACATCGTGCAAGCCGCGTCCGATCTGCTGTGGTCCCGCGTCATCCGCGAGTTCCCGGGGTTGCGCTTCGCGATGAGCGAGGGCGGCATCGGCTGGATCCCGTACTTCCTCGAGCGGGTCGACTACGTCTACAAGCACCACAAGGCGTGGACGGGCGCCGACTTCGGCTCGCAGCTTCCGTCGGAGGTCTTCCTCGAGCATTGCGTCACCTGCTTCATCGACGACGCGGTCGGGCTGGAGAACCGGCACCACCTCAACCTCGACATGATCACGTGGGAGTGCGACTACCCGCACTCCGACTCGACGTGGCCCAACTCGCCCGAGCTGCTGTCGACGTCGCTGGCCGGGATCCCCGACGACGAGGTCGACAGGATCACCCACCTCAACGCGATGCGCATCTTCCACTTCGATGCGTTCAGCGTGCGGCCGAAGGAGGAGTGCACGGTCGGCGCACTCCGGGCTCAGGCGAAGGACGTCGACGTGAGCGAGCGTGCCGTCACGGGTGCGCTGCCCCGTGATCCGAGCGCGCCGCCGATCACCGTGATGACCCTCGCGGCTGCGTCAACCGCCAAGAGATAGCCACTGCGGCAGCCATACGTCGTCGGCCACTTGGCTGAACACGACCTGTAGCGGGTCTCCGATCGAGATCGTGTGCGGATCGACCGAGTCCAACCGCGCACCAGCTTCCGTGACGACGTTGCCGACGAACCGGATCAACGGGTCGTCGTCGAGGGTGACGACCACGACGTTGTACGGCGCCTGGTCCCCGTAGGCCGGCAGCAACGGGGGATGCGGGATCACGTGGGACCACACCGTCGCCCGCCCGCTCATCGCCTCCCAGCGGGTGTCGAACGACCGGCAGGCCGGACACATCGGCCGGGGCGGCATGCGCCGCCGCCCGCACGCCGCGCACGCCTGGACCCGGAGCTCGCCCGCGCGGCAGCCGGCCCAGAACGGCGCCGCCTCCGGGTGGTCGACGTCCGGCAGGACGAGTCCTTCGATCACGGCTTCCTCAACAAGAGGGCACTCGTGGGGACGCCCTCGCCGCTGGTGACCAACGAGACGGTGGCGCCGTCGACCTGGCAGTGCGACTCGCCGCGGAGCTGGCGGACGCCTTCGACGATCAGGTTGAAGCCGTGGACGTACGCCTCGGACATGCCGGCGCCGCTCGTGTTCACCGGCAGCGCGCCGCGGCCCCACTCGATGTTGCCGTCCTCTGTGAACGCGGCGCCCTCACCGCGGCCGCAGAAGCCGTAGCCCTCGAGCGACAGCGGCACCAGCGGTGAGAACGCGTCGTAGATCTGGGCCACGTCGACGTCAGCGGGCCTCATGTCGGCGTGCCGCCACAACAGCTCGGCGCACGCCCACGACGGACCCAGCAGCGGGTCCTCGGTGAAGTAGTTCGTCATCGTCTGGTGCTGGGTCGGGATCGACTGCGCGAACGAGTGGATGAGCGCGGCCGGATGCCGCGCGTCGCGAGCCCGGTCGGCGCCGACGACGACCACCGCGCCCGCTCCGTCGGACTCGAGGCAGTTGTCGAACAGGCACAGCGGTTCGGAGATCCAACGCGCCGCCATGTAGTCGTCGCGGGTCAGCACCTTCTCGTGCATCATCGCCCCGGGGTTGCGGTTGGCGTGGCCGCGCGCTGCGATCGCAACGTTGGCGAGATGGTCCCGGGTCCACCCGAACTCGTGCATCGCCCGCCGGGCGAGGAGCGCGATCTCGTCGACGGGCCGAAGCAGGCCGAACGGCCGCGTCCACTGGTGTTGGCCCGTCACGCGGCTGGCGACCTGCGACCACGGCCGGGCCCGGGCCGCGCCGCGCTTGCGGGACCGCCACGCCACCGCGACCCGACACTGCCCGGTGGCGACGGCCATCGCCGCGTGCCCGACGACCCCGCAGCCGGCACCCCCTCCGTAGCCGACCTGGCTGAAGAACGTCAGGTCGCCGAGGCCGAGGTTGCGGGCGATCTCCACCTCGTCGGTGGTTTCGAGCGTGTACGAAGCGAGGCCGTCCACCTCGGCCGGTTCGACGCCGGCGTCGTCGAGCGCCATCGAGATCGCCTCGAGCGCGAGCCGCTTCTCTGACTGCGGAAGCGACTTGGCGAACGCGGTCTGCCCGACCCCGACGATCGCGGTCCGGTCTTTGATCATCGCTTGCTCCGCCTGCTACGAGATGTCCCGGTTCGCCGGCGGCGCCTGCGGCCCCTTCGGCATGTCATGCCCCGCGTCGGCTCATCGACGACACACCACGAGCGCGTCGAGGGCGATGACGCCCTGACCTCGGGGCCGGACGAGCAACGGGTTGATGTCCAGCTCGGCCATGCGATCGGCGTTGTCGACGGCGAGGCGTTGCACCTTCATGATCACGTCGACCAGCGCGGTGGCGTCGCCCGCGGGGCGGCCGCGCCCGCCGCGCAACAACGCGGCACCGCGCACCGACTCGACCATCCGCCGCGCTTCGGACTTGTCGAAGGGCGGCACCCGGAACGCGACGTCCTCGAACACCTCGACGAACACCCCGCCGAGCCCGAACATCAGCGTGGGACCGAACAGGTCGTCGTGGCTCACGCCTACCACCGTCTCGACGCCGCCCGTGACCTCCTCGCAGACGAGCACGGCGTCGCCCGCTTCCCGCAGCTCGGCGAACGCCTCCCGTACTTCGCGGGCCGTTCGCAGCCCGAGCCGCACCAAACCGGCGTCGGACTTGTGCTCCGGCCCGCTCGCCTTGAGGACCACCGGATAGCCGATCGCGGCGGCCGCCCGGACGGCCGCGGCCGACGTCGTGACCAGCGCGTCACGCGTCACCGGTATGCCGTAGGCGGCGAGGATCTGCTTGGCGGCGTGCTCGGTCAACGCACCACTGGCGGTGGGCCACCCGCCGGCCGCGGGTGACCGGCGGGTCACCGCCCGCGCGAAGGGCGAGCGGTACCGAGCCCGGAACGCGTGCCAATCGAACCACGCCTTCACGGCCTCCACGCAGTTGCCGAACGTGCGGAACGTCACCACCTTCGGCGAGGACAGGAGGATCTGGTACGCGTCTTCGCCCTCGGTGACCGGCGATCCCCAGATCGCGCAGATGGGCTTCGTCGTCGTCTCCGCCACCGCGACCAGGTCGCGGGCCAAGGGTTTCGACATCGAGGCCAGTGCGCCGGTGATCGGGCAGATGACCACGCTCACGCTCGGGTCGGCGACAATGGCGTCGAGGATCTTGCGGCCGCGCTCGTCGGCTGACGGCGCCCCCCCGTTGTCGACCGGGTTGGACACTCGCAAGTAGGTGGGGAGCCATTGGTGCAGCAGCTGTTGCGTCGCCGCAGTGAGGTCGGGCAGGTGGAGTCCGGCGCCGGCCGCGAGGTCGGCCATGTGGGCCCCGGTGCCGCCGGAGATCGCGTACACGCACACACCGTTGCCCTCGGGTGGCGCGGCCCGGGCGAGCATCGCCGCGGTGTCCTGCAACTCGTCGAGCCCGCCCACGCGGGTGATGCCGTACTGGCGGAACACCGCCGACGTCACCGCGTCGGAGCCGGTGAGATGGCCGGTGTGCGAACGGGCCATCGAACGGCCGGCCTCGGTGCGGCCCACCTTCACGCACACGATCGGCACGCCGGCCCGGGCGGCGTGGTCCGCTGCGAGCGCCAGGGTGCGCCCGTCCTTGAAGCCTTCGACATAGGCGGCGATGACGCCGACCTCGGGCTGGTCGGCGAAGTACCGGACGAAGTCGGCGATCTCGAGGTCGGCTTCGTTCCCGGTCGGCGCCCAGTGCGACATCGCGATCCCTAGATCCTGGGCCTGGAAGATGGGGCGGCCCTGATGGCCGCTCTGGGTGATGAGGGCGATCCGGGGTCCCGGGAGGTCGCGGAACATCTCGAACGCGTTGAGGTTCGTGTTCGGGCCGAGGACGTGGGTGTCGCCCGAGCGGATGAGCGCCTCGAGGCGGGACTGGAGTCGTGCGCCCTCGGCGCCGACCTCGGCGAACCCGGCGGCGAAGATGACGGCGAACCGGGGCTTCTTCTCGAGAACGGCCTCGAACGCGCCCACGGCGTCGCCGACGAGAATCGCCGCGAGGTCGATCTCGCCGGGTACGTCGTGGATGGTCGGGTGGCACGGGATGCCGTCGATCGCGTCGCGGTTCGGGTTGACGAGGTGGACGGTCGCCTCGGCGTGCTCCGCCCACGCTCGGATCTTGCGGGTCATCGCGGTGTTCGGCCGGCGGGGCGTGTCGGACGCGCCGATGACGGCGACGGTACGGGGCCGGAAGAATGTGTCGAGGTCGAGGTCGCGCAACGCGACCGGCCGCCCCGTCACGTCGACGACAGGGGTCCGCCTCATGGGCGGCCGAGCCTACCTGACACCCGTGTCAGGGTTCTTGGTGGCCAGCCACTCGGCCTCGGCCTTGCCGAGGGGAGTCGACGGCGGCCGTTGGATCCAGGGCCAGATCTCGCTGCTGATGGCCCGCCAGTTGGCCGTCGCCCGCAGCTCGCCCAGCACGGCGAAGAGCCCGAGGTTGATCCGTTGGAGCACGACGAAGGCGCGGGGGACGTTGGCGGCGCGGATCATCTCGCCGTGCTCGCCGTTCACGTCGAAGAAGCGCCGGACCGACTCCGAGGACCACTCCGGCGTGATCGTGCGCGGGCGGTCCTCGCGGATGAACTCGTAGAAGTGACCCATGTAGCCGACGACTTGCTCGTCGGTGAACGGCCTCGTGTCGCGCATGAAGCCCGCGGCCTCCACCGCCCGGCGGAACGCGGGGATGTCCTTGTCGATGACGATCGCCTGGAGCATGGCCGCGAGATGGTCGAGGTCGGCGGTCTCGAAGTGCTTGACGAGCCCGAAGTCGAGGAACGTCACCCGCCCGCCCGGCCGGAACAGGTAGTTGCCGGGATGGGGATCGCCGTTGAACGCGTGCAACCGCCACAGGCTGCCGAACACGAACCGGTACACGGCCTCAGCCGCCAGATCGCGCTCGGCCTGGTCCCACGTTGCCAGCTCGTCGAACCGGGCACCCTCGACCAGCTCGGTCGTGAGCACGCGGGCCGTCGAGTACTCGTCGACCACCGCCGGGATCGCGATGAACGGGTGGTCCCGGTAGTACTCGACGAACAGGCGCTGGTTGGTCGCCTCGATCTCGTAGTCGAGCTCTTCGAGGACACGGGCCCGGAACTCTTCCGCCACCGCGGCGGCGTCGAGGCCGGGGAACAGGAAGCCGGTCGCGGCCAGCAGCATGCCGGCGTTGTCGAGGTCGGCGCGGATCGCGGTGTCGACGTCGGGGTACTGCACCTTGACCGCCACCGCGGTGCCTTCGCGGGTGATGGCCCGGTGCACTTGGCCGATCGATGCCGCCGCGATCGGCTTCGGGTCCCATTGCTCGAAGACCTCGTCGGGCGGGCCACCCAGCTCGCGCTCGACGACTTCGGCGGCCAGTTCCCCCGTCATCGGCGGCGCGTCCTGCTGGAGCTGGGCCAGCGCCTGCCGGATGGGTTCCGGCAGCCCCTGGTCCAGGTAGCTCGCCATCTGGCCGAGCTTCATGAGCGCACCCTTCATGTTCCCGAGCAGATCGGCCACCTGCTCCGCGGTCTGCAGCTCGAAGGCGGCGTCGAGCTCGTGGCGCTTCCCCGCCGAGGCGAAGACCCGCCGGGCGCGGTGGACCGCGAACGAACTGCCGGTGGTCGTCGCCAGGCGGGCGACCTCGACGTTCCGCTCGCGGCGGGTCGGGGCGCGCACCGGACCCTTCGGCGGGGCGTCGGGTTGGCGACCCTTCGTGCGCTGCACCGCGAGGTAGTAGCCAGCGGCGACCGACAGGGCGGCGCCGATCGCAGCAAGGAACTTCGACCGTCGCGACACGGACAGGGTTCTACCGGCGGGCGCCCACCGGTGGCGAGTCGGTAGCACCGTCATGTCGCACGCAGACCGGCACTAGCTTCGGACGCGTGACCATCGCGCCCGAGACCGACCTTCGTGTGGATGAGATCGACCTCAGCTCCTTCGACTTCTGGCTGTTGCCGGAGGAGGAGCGGGAGGCTGCGTTCCGCAAACTCCGGCACGAGCGGCCGGTCGCGTTCTTTGCGGAGCCGGAGATCGAGGCGATCCCGCACGGCCCCGGCTACTGGTCGCTCACGCGCTACACCGACGTGATGCAGGCCAGTCGCAACCCGGGCTCGTTCATCTCGGGCGAGGGGACGAACATCCCCGACTTCCCCGAGGTGTTCCGGGACGTCTTCGGGTCGATGATCAACATGGACGCCCCTCGCCACACCAAGCTCCGACTGATCGTGAACCGCGGGTTCACGCCCCGGATGGTCGCCCGGATCGAGCAGCGGGTGCACGAGATCGCTCGGGAGATCCTCGACGAGGTCGCGCCCAAAGGCGAGTGCGACTTCGTCACCGAGGTGGCCGCGGCGCTGCCGCTGCGGATCATCTGCGACATGATGGGCATCCCCCCGTCGGAGTACCGATGGGTGTTCGACAACACCAACCGTGTGCTCGGCGCCACGGATCCCGAGTACGGGGAGACGATCCTCACCGCGCTGCAGGCGGGCATGGAGCTGTACCAGTACGCGCAGGACCTCGGATCCGAGCGGCTCGCCAACCCGCGCGAGGACATCACGACCGCGCTCATGCAGGCGGAGGTCGACGGCGAGCGGCTCACCGCGCAGGAGCTGGGCTCGTTCTTCGTCCTGCTGGTGGTCGCCGGCAACGAGACGACCCGCAATGCGATCAGCCACGGCCTGAAGGTGCTCACCGACCATCCCGATCAACGTCAGGCGTGGATCGACGACTTCGACGGGCTGGCGACCACCGCGGTCGAGGAGATCGTGCGCTGGGCGACCCCCGTCATCCACTTCCGGCGCACGTGCACGGAGGATACGGTGCTCAGCGGCCAGGAGATCAAGGCGGGCGACAAGGTGGTCCTCTGGTACAACTCCGCGAACCGCGACGAGGACGCGTTCGACGATCCCTATCGCTTCGACATACGGCGGATGCCCAACGACCACGTCGGTTTCGGCGCCGGCGGCCCGCACTTCTGCCTCGGCGCACACCTCGCGCGGCGCGAGATCAGGGTGATGTTCGAGGAGCTGTTCCAGCGCCTGCCCGACATCGAGGTGTCGGGCGAACCCGCCCTGCTGCTCTCGTCGTTCATCCACGGCATCAAACACATGCCCGTCCGGTACTCGCCCTCGACATAGCCTCCCGGGGGGAGGCGTCGTGCTCCAGTCAGCGGCAGCGAGAGGGTTGCGGGCGCGTGGGGGGACCTACGCCGGCCTCTCCATGGTCACGCTCTCGACCCTCATGTACGAGATTGGCCTCACGCGCATTTTCAGCGTGACGATGTGGTACCACTTCGCGTTCGTCGCCATCTCGGTTGCGCTCTTCGGGATGACCCTCGGAGCCCTGATCGTCCACTACTGGCCCCAACGCTTTCCCGACGAAGCGCTGCGCTCCGTTCTCTCGAAGTACTCGCTCCTCTTCGCGGTGACGATCCCGCCCTGCTTCGTCACCCAGCTCGCCCTTCCGTTCTCGCCGCACGCGACGGTCGCCGGGCTGTGGTCGGTCCTCGCGACGTGCGTGATCATCTCGGTCCCGTTCGTCTTCAGCGGGATCGTCGTCGCGCTGGTCCTCACCCGCTTCCCCGAGCGAGTCAACCGGCTCTACGCCGCCGATCTCATCGGTGCTGCGATGGGCTGTGTGTCGCTCGTCGTGCTGCTGCAGTTCTTCGATGGTCCGAGTGCCGTGATCGCGGTCGCCGCGCTGGCCGCAGTCGGCGCGGTCTTCTTCGCGCTCGATACCGGGGCGAGGCCCGGCCCATGGCTCGCGATTGCGGCGGTGGTCGTGTTCGGTGGATTCGCGGCGATGAACGCCTACGCCGCCCACGAGGGCCGCGCGTGGCTCCGCATCGTCTGGGCCAAGGAGGCACGCGACACGGATCACGTCGAGGAGAGGTGGAACGCCTTCTCGCGGGTGACCGTAGAGGGGACGCGCGACGCGCCGTCCGGGATCGTGATCGACACCACCGCCGGTACCGCGCTCCCGCCGGACACCCCTGAGAACGCGGCGCTGATGAAGGACCAGATCTCGAACCTGGCCCACTACCTGCGCCACGACGCCGACGTCCTGGTGGTGGGTTCGGGAGGCGGCACCGACGTGCGGTCGGCCCTCGTGTTCGGCGACGAGTCGGTGACGGGCGTCGAGATCAACCCGCTCGTCCTGCACTTCGCGAACGACACCTTCGGTGGCTACACCGGCCACCTCGATCGAGACCCGCGGGTCAAGTTCGTGAACGACGAGGCGCGCAGCTACGTCGCTCGTACGGATCGCACGTACGACATCATGCAGATCTCGCTGATCGACACGTGGGCCGCGCAGGGGGCTGGGGCGTTCGCGCTGAGCGAGAACTCGCTGTATACGACCGAAGCGTGGGAGCTGTTCTTCGAGCGCTTGAAGCCCGGCGGCGTACTTTCCGTCACCCGTTTCTACCGGTTTCCCGGAGCCGACGAGCCGCTCGAGATGTACCGCACCACCGCGCTCGCGTCGCAGGCGCTCACGAACGTCGGGGTCACGAACCCGCGTGACCACATCCTCGTCTACAAGTCGCCGATCAACGGTTTCGGCGTGAGCCTGGCCACCGTCCTCGTGAGCCCTGACTCCTTTACCGCGGCGGATCGCGCGGCAGCCGCGGCGCAAGCGCGCCGGCTGAGCTTCGACCCCGTGCTCACCCCGACCGAGTCGATCACGCCGGTCTTCGCCGAGTTGGTGGCCCCGGGCGGCCCGGGGCCCGCGGTCGGTCACGTGGCCGAGGACATCTCGGCCCCCACCGACAATCGCCCCTTCTTCTTCCAGATGGCGGATCTCGACACCTTCCTGCAGGGGAAAGGGTTCGAGGACAATCTCGTGACCCGGCCGGTGCTCGTCCTCGCGATGCTGGCGGTGGCCGTGCTGTTGTTGGCCTTCGGGTTCATCGTCCTCCCGCTGCTGTTCACGACCAAGCGCTCCGAGCACGAGGGGATGATCCCCTTCTACTCGTACTTCACCGCGATCGGCCTCAGCTTCCTGCTGATCGAGATCTCGCAGCTGCAGCGGCTGAGCATCTTCCTCGGGAACCCGACGTACTCACTCGCCGTCGTGCTGTTCTCGGTCCTGCTGTTCAGCGGGATCGGGAGCATGGCCACCGAGCGATTCGTCAAGGCAGCCCGACCGTCGTCGTACCTGGCTCCGCTGCTGGTCCTGCTCGGGCTCGTGATCCTCTTCGGACTGCTCACGCCGGAGATCTTCCGGGCCAACGACGGCCAGACCACCCCGGTGCGCGTCGCGATCGCGGTCGGCCTGCTCGCGCCGCTGAGCTTCGGGATGGGCATGCCGTTCGTCATCGGAATGCGGGCCGCCGCGGGCCGCGGCAACACGCCGACCGCGTTCCTCTGGGGCGTCAACGGAGCCGCGTCGGTCTGCGCATCGGTCTTCGGTGTCGTCATCTCGGTGTTCTTCGGAATCGCCGCCGCGTTCTGGACGGGCGGCGCCGCGTACGTCGTCGCAGCGGTCGCGATGTCGGTCATCGCCCGCGCGCAGCGGAACGCCGCGCCCGCGGTCGACGACAGTGTTCAGCTCGAATTGCCGAGCCCCGTCGCCGTCTGAGGGGGAGGGCATGCCTCAGGGACCCGCCGAGGGAGGACGAGTCGGCGCGCGGCTCGCCACCGTCCTCGTGGCCGAGTCCGTATCCGGCGACCTCGACGTCGTCGATGTCGTCACCCGCCACCGGGGCCGAGCTCGCGGCGGCGACCCCGGACGGATGTCCGCCGAGTTCGCGAGCGCGGAGGACGCCCTCGGTGCGGCCGTGGTCCTCGCCCGGGCCGGGCGGGCCCGGGTCGGCGTGCACGTCGCGGACGTGGGTCCCGGGGGCGCGGACGACGCGATCCCAAGGGCACTGGCCCGGACCGCAGAGCCGGGACAGATCCTCGCGTCCGGCGCGGTCGTCGAGGTCGCGTCGGGCCAACAGTTCGCGCCGCTGGATCGCCCGGTGTTCCACGGCGCACGCCCCTTCGTCGCATGGATGTTGGCGTGGCGGGCAGCAACCGCGGGCGAGCCGCCGACGCCGGACGAGGCGCCCCCGGTTCCGCCCGAGAGCGCTCTGCCCCGTGCTCTCGCGGTCGGACGCCCGGACGAGTTCGTCGGTCGCCAGGCCGAGCTCGACCGGCTCGCCGGCGCGTGGACCAGGGCGGCCGCCGGACGGCGTCTGGTCCTGCTCTCCGGCGAGCCCGGCGTCGGCAAGACCGCGCTGGCGGCTGCGTTCGCGGCACGTGTCGCGGCGGGCGGGGGCACGGTGCTCCACGGCCGCGCTGCGGACGGCCTGGCGCTGCCGTTCGAGCCGTTCGTCGAGGCCTTGCGCCAGCATCGGAGTACGGCCGCCGCATCGGCCGAGCGTCATCTCGAGGCGGGCGGGATGGAGCTCGCCCGCCTCGCCCCTGACCTCGCGCCGGGGGCGGTCCCGCCCCCGGCCGCCGATGTCGACCCGGCCACGGGGCGCTACCGGCTGTTCGACGCGGTGTCGGCCTTCTTCGCGGCGGTAGCCGCCGATCGGCCGACGCTCCTCGTACTGGACGACCTGCAGTGGGCCGACCAAGGGTCGCTCCTGCTCGTACGACATCTGCTCAGAGACGGCTCGCACCCGTTGCTCGTAGTGGCCACCGTGCGCGACACCGACGTGGAGGGCGCGGCCCGCATCCGGGCGGCGCTGGCCGAGCTGTGGGTCGACGCGAGGGTCGAGCGGATCGTGGTCGACGGCCTTGCCGCCGCGGATGTCGTCCGTCTGGTTGGCGATCCCGAGCTAGGTGGCGAGGTGCATCGTCGGGCGGCGGGCAACGCCTTCTTCGTCCGCGAGCTCATCCGCCAGATCGCGGATCGTGGTCGGCTCGAGGATGTTCCCCGGACCGTCGTCGAGGTCTTGCAGCGTCGCGTTTGGGAGTTGGGCGAAGGGACCGCGCGCATCCTGGCCAGCGCCGCGATCATGAGCCAGCCCTTCGCGGTGGACCTCCTCGCGGCGTTGAGCGACCAGGACGAGCCGGCCGTCCTCGACGCCGTCGACGCGGCGATCAACGCCCGGCTCCTCCACGACGAACCCGGCGCCCCTGGCCGGCTCGCGTTCACGCACATGATCGTCCGCGACGCCCTCGGCGGCGAGCTCAGCGCCGCCCGCCGGCGCCGCCTGCAGCGCCGGCTGGGCGACCTCATGGAGGTGCGGCACGCGGCCAACCTCGACCCCATCCTTCCGGAGCTGGTCGCCCTTTACGCCGCGTGCGGCGATCGGGACGTGGCCGATCGGGCCGTCGCCTACGCCCGCCGAGCCGCCGCCGCAGCGATGGAGCAATACGCGTTCGAGCAAGCCGTCGCCCTCCTCGACGAGGCGGTGCGGGTGATCGACGCAGTCGGTGCCACCATCGACCTCGCCACGCGCTGCGCGGTCGAGTTGGAGCTCGGCGCCGCTCATCACGGCGCCAACCAGCTGGCCGCGGCCCGGACCCACTTCCGCGCCGCCGCGCCCTTGGCGCGCACGCTCGGCGACGGGATGGCGCTGGGCCGCAGCGCGCTGGGCGCCACCATCGACGGCATCACCGTGGGTGTCGTCCACGACGAGGACATCGGCTTGTTGGAGGAGGCCTTGGCCGCGGCACCGCCCGACGACGCGGTCATGCAAGTGCAGCTGCGGGCGCGGCTGGCGGGGGAGCTGCTCTTCACGGGATCGCACGATCGCCCCGTCGCGGTCGCTCGGGACGCGGTCGCGGTCGCCCGTGAGACGGGCGACGCCGCATTGCTGTCGCAGGCGCTCGGGTCGCTGCACCAAGCGCTGCTCGGTCCGGCCGAGCCGGCAACCCGTTTGGCGATCGCCGACGAGATCGTCGCGTTGGCGGCCGGCACGGGCGACCTCGACGTCCAGCGTTGGGGGCACGCGTACCGTTTGGTCGACCGGCTCGAGCTCGGCGACCTCGAGGGTGCGGTGGCCGACATCGACGCATGTGAGGACCTCGCGCGAGCCATGCGCCCGGCTCGCTTCGTGTGGTGGGCCGAGGCGTTGCGCGTGATGCACGCTCTGGCGGTGGGCGAGCTGGGCGAAGCGGAGTCGCGGTTGGACCGCGCCCTGCAGCTGGGCTTGGCCGTCGACCACCCGAACGCGGTGTCCACATGGGCGACCCAGCTGTTCGTGCTGCGCTGGAGCCAGGGCCGCCTCGCCGAACTCCGTGGGTTTGCCGATCGGGCCGCCGACGATCCCGCCACGGCCCAGCCGGTGTGGCAGGCGGCGATGGCGCTCGTCGACGAGGCGATGGGTCGGGCCGACCGCGGCCGGGTGCGGCTCGCGACGCTGGCTCCCGCGCTCGAGGCGTTGCCCGCCGACCTGCTCCGCCGGAGCACGCTGGCCGTCGCGGCCCTGGCGGCCCGCCATCTGGGCGACGCAGAGGTCGGTGCGCTCGCCGCGGCGCGGTTGCGGCCCGATTGCGGGCGCGCCATCGTCGTCGCCACGGGCACCGCGCTACTCGGCGCGGCGGACACGTTCGTCGGGTGCGGACTCGCCGCCGCCGGGCGACGCGACGAAGCTGTCGTCCACCTCGAGGCCGGGCTGCGCTTCAACGAAGGCATGGGCACCGGAGCACTGGTCGCCCACGCGCAAGCGGAGCTCGACGCAGTGATGCAGTGACGCAGGGCGGTGACGCAGTGACCCATCCGTCGTGACCACCAAGAGGAGCCCCTATGTCCATCATGCCGGCGCTGCGGAGGGCGAACGACGTCTACGCCAACGTGAGCCAGTTCGAGATCGTGCGCGAGATACTCGAGGAGGTCGACCCGTCCGAACCGGCGGCCATGTTTACGTCGGTGTTGCTCGACCCGCGGCTGGGTGAGCTCAGCGAGGACGAGCTGGGCGCGATCCGGAGCGCGATCGAGGGCGTCGCGATGGTGATCGAGTCATGGCCCGCGTCGCATCACGCCGCGTTGTACGCCGGTGTCCGTAGCGCCGTGTTCCGGGACGTCGCCGTCCAGTTCGCATGGCTGCCCTCCTACGACAACGAGCTCACGATCTCCGAGTTCCAGGACCGGGCGACCGAGGTCTGCGGCGTGACCGTCGTGATGAAGAGCCGCCACGCCAGCGACCAACGTCTCGCGATGGACTAGGGAGCCTCAGCGGCCGACCCGTAATGTGACTCGGATGCGGCTCAGCTTCAGCGAGGTGGACGAAGCCTTCCGGCGCGAGCTCACCTCGTGGCTCGAAGCCAACCCGCCTCCTGTCGCGGAAGAGGCGGCCGAGCCGACCCGGTCGAGCGCGGACATGCCCGGATGGGCGCGGCGTTGGCAACGCCAGCTGTTCGACGCCGGCTGGCTGGTTCCCGGGTGGCCGCCCGAGCGGGGCGGCCGCAACGCCACCGCCACGCAGCAGATGATCTACTTCGACGAGTTCTCGCGACGGCAGATCCGGCGGTCGACGAACCCGCAGGGGCTGTCCATCGTCACCCCTTCGATCGTCGACTACGGCTCACCTGAGCAACAGGAGCGCTTTGCGCTCCCGACGTTGCGCGCTGAGATCTCTTGGTGCCTCGGCATGAGCGAGCCCGGAGCGGGGAGCGACCTGGCATCGCTGTTGACCCGGGCCGTGCGCGACGGTGACCGGTTCATCGTCAACGGCCAGAAGGTGTGGACCTCCGGCGCCCAGCACGCCGACTGGTGCCTCTGCTTCGCCCGCACCGACCCGGACGCTCCGAAGCACAAGGGCATCAGCGCGCTGATCATGGACATGCGCAGCCCGGGGATCGACATCCGGCCGTTGCCGGAGTTGACCGACCGCGACTACGCCGACTTCAACGAGGTCTTCCTCACCGACGTCGCGGTGCCGGCCGAGAACCTGCTCGGCGAGCTGAACCAGGGCTGGCCGCTGACGATGGGTTCGCTCGCGCACGAGCGGGCGATGCTGTGGATCGACTACGCCTACGATTTGTCGCGCGTCGTCGACAAGCTCGTCGCGTTGGGCAAGGCCCGAGGCGCCGACAGCCGGTTCCGCGATCTCGTCGCGGCGGCGTACATCGACGCCCAGGCCCTGCAGTTCATCGGCTACCGCGGGTTCGCGAAGTTGGCCCAAGGACGGGACGCGCCGGAGCACTCGCTCCTCAAGCTGTTCGGCAGCGAGGCGATCCAACGGGCGCTGCTGCTCGGCGCCGAGGAGGTCGGCGCCGATGCCGCCGCGCTGGACGACGACGGGCCGTTCGTGTGGCGCGAGGGCAGCTGGCTGACGCAGTACCTGCGCTCGTTCGCGGCGACGATCCCGGGCGGCACCAGCGAGATCCAGCGCAACATCATCGCCGAGCGAGTGCTCGGACTGCCGCGGTAGGCGCCGTTGCGCATCGCGGCACTCGTCAAGCAGGTCCCCAAGTTCGACGCCATGGAGCTGGGTCCCGACGGTCGCATGCGCCGCGAGGGCATCGAGTTGGAGATGAACCCGTACTGCCGGCGGGCGGTGAGCAAGGGCGTCGAGCTTGCCGAGGCCACCGGTGGGACCTGTGTCGTCATCACGCTGGGCCCGCCGGCGGCCGAGGACTCGCTGCGGGAGGCGATCGCATGGGGTGCCGACGACGGGATCCTCGTCACCGACCCCGCCTTTGCCGGTTCCGACACCCTGGCGACGGCACGGGCCCTCGCCGCGGTGCTCGAGCGCGAGGGACCCTTCGATCTCGTGCTCTCGGGCCGGAACTCCGTCGACGCCGACACGGGGCAAGTCGGCCCCGAAGTCGCCGAGCTGCTCGACCTCCCGTTTGCCGGGGGCGTGAGGGAGCTCGTGGTCGGCGAGGGCGGGCTCCGGGTCCGCTGCGAGTACGACGATGGCTACGGCGAGGCCGCGATCGCGCTCCCCGCCATCCTCAGTTGCGCCGAGCGCCTGTGCGAGCCCTGCAAGGTCGACCCCGCCGGCCGGGCCGCAGTGCCGGCCGATCGCATCCGCAGCCTCAGCGCGGCCGACCTCGGCCCCGGCCCGTGGGGTCAAGCCGGAAGCCCGACGCGGGTCGGCCCGGTGCGGGTGCTCGAGGTGAAGCGCGGGCGACGGCGGCTCGGCGGTCCGGTCGGGGAGCAGGTGACGGCGGCCGTCGCCCTGCTCGCCGAGTGGGGCGCGCTCGTCGACCAGCACCACGAGGGCGACGCCGCCCCCGCCCTCGATCTCGGGCGGTCGCTCGAAGGGCCGACCGTCGCGGTCGTCGTCGAACCCGATCGAGAGAACGTGACGCGCGAGCTGCTCGGCGCGGCCGCCGCGCTCAGCGCCGAGGTGAACGGCCACGTCACGGCGATCAGTACCGGCGAGGCGAACGCCCGGCTGTCGGCCTGGGGCGCGGACACCGTCGTCGCCCTGGACGGTGCGGTCGTGGAGGAGGACGTCGCCGCGGCCGTCGCCCGGTGGGCCGCCGACGTGCAGCCGTGGGCCGTGCTCGTGCCGGGCACGATGTGGGGCCGCGAGGTCGCGTCGCGCGCCGCGGCCCGGCTGGGCGCAGGGCTCACCGGTGACGCGGTCGAGCTCGAGGTGGGCGACGGCCGGCTCATCGCATGGAAGCCGGCGTTCGGCGGCGCGCTTGTCGCCGCCATCACGGCCGCGTCACCCGTACAGATGGCGACGGTCCGGCCCGGTGTCCTGCACACTCCCGCGCCGCGGGCCGCGTTGCCGGTGCCGGAGACGAGGCTCACCGTCACGCCCCGGGGGCGCGTGACGCCACTGGGGTACGGCCGGGAGGACGACGTCGAGGCGCTCGCGGCCGCGCACCGCGTCGTCGGGGTGGGCACCGGGGTGCCGCCCGACGAGTACGCGGCGCTCGAGCCCTTGCTCGTCGTGCTCGGCGCCGAACTGGGCGCGACGCGAAAGGTCACCGACAAGGCGTGGCTGCCCCGCGCCCGCCAAGTCGGGATCACCGGGCACAGCATCCGGCCGCGGCTCTACGTGAGCGTCGGCGCCAGCGGCAAGTTCAACCACGCCGTGGGGTTCCGCGCTGCGGGCACGGTGCTCGCCATCAACAGCAACCCCGAGGCGCTGATCTTCGACGCCGCCGATGTCGGCATCGTCGCCGACTGGCGCGACGCCATCCCGCTGCTGACCGACGCGTTGGCCGCCGCGCTGGGGTAAGGGCCCTACTCGCCGGACTGGCCGGCGCCGCCGGCGAGACGAACGACACGGTCGACGTACGACCAGGAGTGGTTGTAGTTCCACAGCGCGACGCGGAGACCGGCTGGGTCGGACGCCCCGTTCGCGCAGAGTTGGCTGGCGGCCGTGAAGACGGCGTCGTCGGGATCGTTGATGTCGGCGTGGCCGTCACCGTCGCCGTCGACGCGGTAGGCGCGCCAGGTCTCGGGCAGGAACTGCATGGGGCCGCGGGCACCCGCGGCCGATACGTGCGCTCCGTCGGTGGCGCGGCGAGTCTCGACTTCGTGGATGGCGGCCAGTACCGACGACGGCAGCCCGGGACAGGTGAGTGCGGCCCGGGCGTAGACGTCGGGCGTGAGCACGGGCACCGGTACGGCGGCCGGCGTGGTGGCCGCCGGCGCGGCTGGGGCCGCCGCCTCAGTGGGGGCGGGTGCGGCCACGGGCGCCGGCGCGGCCTGAGCGACGGCGCCGGTCGAGCGCGGCCACGTGGCCACCGAGATCACCGCGGCGGCGGCGACGACCGTGATCGACAGCGCGATGCCAGTCCTGATCCGGGGCGCCAGCTCTCGGGTGGTCGTGGGCCGGACGGGAGGGGCCAGGTCGAAGTGCAGCGTCCACTTCGTGCTCGGCTCGACGAATGCGCTCGCTCGGGTTCCCATGGTCAGTCCGTGGCTCCGGCGCCCGCAGCCCGGCCGACACTGCCCCGCGCGGCAGCATCACAAACCCACCGTAGTCAGGTCGCGGCCTGGCACGCTCCGTAATCCGAGGGGGCGACCTGGCGAAGGACCTCGCCGAGGGAGGCGCCATCGGCGACGCCATAGCCTCTGGCCTGGAGACAGTCGATCACCGCCGCGGCGTGACCCTCGCCGGTGTCCGCTTTCGCCGACGGGCCGGACGCGGCCGTCGTCACGGTCGAGAGGTCGTCGATTCGGGCTCGGGGCCGGCTGAGGCCCGGGCTCGACGACGAGTCGGCGCAGCCGACTGCCACGACGCCGACGCCGACGAACAGCGCGAGCCGGAGGGAGCGGAGCACCCGACCATCGTGACACGCGTTCTGGCGTACCAGGACGACGCGGGGCGTCGGATTTCTACGCCAGAAGGAGGATGGGCCGACCGGAGGGCGCCGTGTCAGCCCGGTTGGTGCAGTTCGACGAGATTGCCGGCGGGGTCGTGGACGAACGCTTGGCGGCCGGAGCCGACCGGCGACGGGTCGCCGACGTCGAGGCCGCGGCCGCGCAGCTCGGCCACGACCTCGTCGAGATCCTCGACGTGCACGGCGAAGTGCTGGCCGCGATCGGGCGGCGCCGGCGCGCCGATGAGATGCAGTTGCTGGCCGCCGGCGTCGAGCCACGCGCCCGGGAACCCGAAGTCGGGTCGGTCGCTCCGAGGCTCGAGCCCGAGCACGTCCACGTAGAACGCGAGCGCCTCATCGACGTCGGGAACGTTGATCGACACGTGGTGGACGCCGAGCGGTCGCATGCCGACGGCATACCATCGCCCGCGCATGGACGCCACCTACACGTTGCGGGCGACGAACACCGCGGTGCTGTCGGACAACAAGATGCACGACGACACCGTCGCTCGCACCTTCGGGTTCGCGGGCGGGCTCGTCCCCGGCGTCGACGTGTACGCGTACCTCGCCCACCTTCCCGCCGCGATGTGGGGGATGGAGTGGCTCGAGCGGGGCACCCTTACCGCCCGGTTCCAGCGGCCCGTCTACGACGGTGACGACGTGGAGATCACCGCTCAGCGTGACGGCGCGACCATCACGCTGAGCCTCTCGACCGGCTCGGCCGAGCCGTGTGCCAGCGGAACGGCGACGCTGCCCGAGACCGCGGCCACGACCGCGGTCGACATCCCCGCCCGGCCGCTCCCCGACGACCGTCCGCCGGCGTCGCCAGAGTCCCTGGCCGCCGGCACCGTGCTCGGCGCCATCCAGTTCGGCTTCCATGCCGAGCACGCGGGCGGCTACCTGCACGACATCGGCGAGTCACTCGACTTCTACCGCGCCGAAGGCGTAGCCCATCCCGGCTGGCTGATGCGCACCGCCAATCACGTCCTCGCCGAGAACGTCCGGCTCGGGCCGTGGATCCACGTGTCCAGCGCGGTCGCCCACCACGGGGTCGCTCGCGACGGCGACCGGCTCTCCACGCGGGCCCGGGTCACCGACGCCTTCGAGCGCAAGGGCCATCGCTTCGTGGTCCTCGACGTCCTCATCGTCGGGCCCGACGAAGGGCCGATCCTGCGGGCCGAGCACATCGCCATCTACGAGCCTCGCCCCGCCAGCGGCTAGCCACGAGGGCATCAGCGCCCGGCGGTCGATCTTGTCGCCCGCGCCTTCATGTCGTCCGGGCTCACGTCAGCGTGAGACGCGTCGCGATGCGCGAGGCTGCGGCGATGGCCGACATGAACGAGGCGGAGTGGCGGGCGTTCGTCGTCGAGGGCACCCGCACCGGCAAGCTCGCCACCGTGCGGGCGAATGGCCGGCCTCATGTCGCGCCCGTGTGGTTCGTGGTCGACGACGACGACGGCACCCTGGTGTTCACGACGGGGTCGGCCACGCTGAAGGGCAGGGCCATCCGGCGCGACCCTCACGTCGCGATGTGTGTCGACGACGAGACGCCACCGTTTGCCTTCGTGACGATCGAGGGCCCGGTGTCGATCAGCGAGAACCTCGACGAGATGCTGACATGGGCGACCCGCATCGGGGCCCGCTACATGGGTGAGGCGGTGGCGGAGCGGTTCGGGCGACGCAACGCCGTACTGGGCGAGCTGCGCGTGCGTCTGCGACCGACCAAGGTGGTCGCCCAGAAGGGCGTGGCCGACTGATGGCCATCGACCTCGCCGCGCTGATCGCGCCGACGCACACGGCACTGGTCACTCAGGAGTGCCAACAGGGCGTGATCGGCGAGGGCAGCGCCCTATCGGAGCTGGCCGCCGCGGCGCGTACGAGCGTCATCCCGAACGCCGCCCGCTTGGCGCGCGCCGCCCGCGCCGCGGACGTCACGGTCGTGCATTGCGTCGCGGCTCGCCGCGCCGACGGCCGCGGCTCGAACCGCAACGCCCGCCTGTTCATGGGCATCCGCAAGCAGCCCGTCGAGCTGTTGCCGGGCTCGGCCGAAGTCGAGGTCGTGCCCGAGATCGGTGTCGACGACGGCGACATCGTGCTCACCCGCCTCCACGGGCTCGGGCCCATGGGCGGCACCGACCTCGACGCGGTGCTGCGAAACCTCGACGTACGCACCGTGGTCGGCGTCGGCGTGTCGATCAACATCGGCATGGTCGACTTCGCCTTCGACGCGGTGAACGCCGGCTACCAGTTCGTGCTGCCCCGCGACGCGGTCGCAGGCGTCCCGGCCGACTACGTGGACGCGGTGATCGCCAACACGCTGTCCTTGGTGGCCACCGTGGTCAGCACGGCCGACGTGCTGCGAGCATGGTCCAACTAGTCTGACGGACCGTCAGAAAGGGCCGCTCGTGAGGTTCTGCCAGTCGATGATGTACGCGCCGGCCGACCAGTTCGTCGCGCTGGCCACGGCGGCCGAAGATGCGGGCTTCGACCAGGTGTCGCTGTCCGACCACGTCTTCTATCCCGCGGATCTCGCGTCGAAGTACCCGTACACGCCGGACGGTTCGCCCTCGTTCCAACCGGCGACACCATGGCCGGACGTCTGGGTGACGATGGGCGCGATGGGGGCGGTCACGAGCCGCCTGAGCTTCGTCACGCACGTGTACGTGTTGCCGGCCCGGAACCCGTTCGTCGTGGCGAAGGCGGTCGCGACCGCGTCCTTCCTGTCAGGCGGCCGGGTCGTGCTCGGCGCCGGCGCGGGATGGATGCGCGAGGAGTTCGAGCAACTCGAGCAGCCCTACAAGCAGCGCGGCCGGCGTATGGAGGAGATGATCGAGGTCCTGCGGACGCTGTGGCAGGGCGGCGACGTCGAGCACCACGGCCACTTCTACGACTTCGGTCCGCTGTCGATGAGCCCGGCGCCGCCCGCGCCGATCCCGATCCTCATCGGCGGGCACAGCGACATTGCCCTCCGCCGGGCGGCGACCGTCGGTGACGGATGGATGGGCGTGTACTACGAGCTCGACGTCCTCGAGGGCTACCTCAAGCGCCTGCACGAGTTGCTCGACGAGGCGGGACGTTCGAGCGAGCCGTTCGAGATCACCACGTCGGTTCTCGCGCTGCCGACCAAGGATGTGTGTGAACGGCTCGAGGAGATGGGTGTGACGACGTTGCTCACGTCGGCCTGGCTCATGGAGGGCATCGACAACGGCACGCTCGAGCAGAACGTCGACGCGCTGAACCGCTTCGGCGACACCTACATCCATCCGTGACCCAACCGTCGGAGAGCGAGCTGCGGGCGGCCGACGGACGGGTACCAGGACGCCGAGGTCGGGCCACTCGCGATCGCCTGCTCGAGTGCACCGGCGGGATGCTGACGGCGACGTCGTACCGAGACGTCAAGGTCATCGACATCGCCCGGGAAGCAGGGACCTCGCCTGCGACCTTCTACCAGTACTTCCCCGACGTCGAGGCTGCGATCCTCGTCCTCGCCGAGCAGATGGCGCACGAGTCCCGGCTCGCCGGGCTGGCCCACGACAGTGTGTGGCGGGGCAAAGCGGGCTTCGAGACCGCGTTGCGTCTGGTCGACGGCTTCCTCGACTTCTGGGAGGAGAACCGGCCGATCCTGCGGGTCGTCGACCTCGCCACCGACGAGGGCGACATCCGCTTCCGTCAGATCCGGGTGCGCCTGCTGGCCGAGGTGACCGACGCGCTCGCGGAGGTCATCAGGCACTTCCAGGACGAGGGTCGCCATCCGGCCGATGTCGACAGCCGGGCCACCGCGGGCGCGCTCGTCTCGATGCTCGCCCACGTCGCCGCCCACCGCTACGGCTTCGAGTTCTGGGGCATCCGCACCGCCCACCTCCGGCTGAGCATGGGCCGCATGATCTTCTGGAGCGTGACCGGCCAGAAGCCGCCGAGCTGATTCACCCGCGGTTCACGTTGTGGTTGCCGGAGTCACAATCTTCATCGGTACGGTGCAGGAGTGCCGACTGACGCCATCGACGTCCAACGACATCTCCCGTTCGAAACCGTCTTCAACTTCCGCGACCTCGGAGGGTACGAGGGGACGGGCGGTCGTACGGTGCGCTGGCGCACCGTGTTCCGGGCCGACGGCCTGCACCGCATGGGCGCCGACGAGCTGGCCGCGTTCGGCGAGCTCGGCATCAAGACCGTCGTCGACCTGCGCACCCCGGGCGAGCTCGAGGAGCGGGGGCGCTTCTCCGCCGCCGACGTCGGCGCCCGTTACCAGCATCTGCCCGTGCTCGAAACCGTGTGGAACGGCGATCTGTTCGACGCCGGTGTCCCGGCCGCGGACTTCCTCGCAGCGCGCTACCTCGAGGTGATCGAGGTCGGTCAGGCTGCGCTCGGGGGCGCCCTCACGCTGGTGGCCGATCCCGACTCGCTCCCGCTGGTGTTCCACTGCGCCGCGGGCAAGGACCGCACCGGAGTGCTCGCGGCGATCGTGCTCGGCCTGCTCGGGGTGGACGACGCCGTGATCGCCCACGACTACAGCCTCAGCGGCCTCGGCATGACCCGGTTCCGCGCCTGGTTCGAGGCGACGTTCCCCGAAGCGGTCGAGCGCATGGCCAATCAGCCCGATGCGTTCATGGACGCACCCGAAGAGGCGATGCAGCGGTTCCTCACCGGCGTGCGCGACCGTCACGGATCCATTCGTGACTACGTCGCCGAGATCGGTGTCCCCGACGCCGTGGTCGGCGAGCTCCAGGCCAACCTCCTCGAGTAGCGGCCAGCACCTGACGCCGGGTCAGGGGTGCTGGTTGGAGACGCTGACGACCTCGCCGGTCATGTAGCTGGCATAGTCGCTGGCGAGGAAGACGATCACGTTGGCGACCTCCCACGGCTCGGCCGCCCGCCCGAACGCTTCGCGGGCGGCGAGCTCGGCGAGCAACTCGTCGCTCGTCACCTTGGCGAGGTGCGGGTGCATGGCGAGGGTCGGCGCCACCGCGTTGACCCGGATACCGAAGGGGGCCGCCTCGATCGCGGCGCAGCGGGTGAGGGCCATCACCCCGGCCTTGGCTGCGGCGTAGTGGGCCTGCCCCGCTTGAGCTCGCCATCCGAGCACGGACGCGTTGTTCACGATCGCGCCGCCCGGTCGCTCGCGAAGGTGGCGCAGCGCCGCTCGCATGCAGCGGAACGTGCCCGTCAGCGTGACGTCGAGGACGCGATGCCACTGCTCGTCGGTCATGTCGACGAGATCGGCGGTGCCGCCCAGGCCGGCGTTGTTGACGACGATGTCGAGTCCACTGGTCGCCTCGATCGCGCCCGCGAACAAGCGCTGCACATGGTCCTCGTCGGTGACGTCGCAGGGGATGCCGACGACGCCGAGCTCGGCCGCGGCCTCGCCCAGCCGGCGCTCGTGGGCGTCGCTGACGACGACCGTGGCCCCCTCCTCGACGCACCGCTTCGCCGTGGCGAAGCCGATGCCCGTACCGGCCGCCGCGGTCACGAGAACCGTCTTCGAGGCGAGCAGACCGCGACCGTCGGGACAGGTCGGTGGTTCCTGGCTCATGGCCAGGCGGACAGTAGTGGTACGAGAACGTTCACCGAGCCTTGGCCTCACCGGACCGGCGCACCCTGCTCGCCAACATCCAGGACGAGGGCTACGTCTTCGCGATCACCGGGCCCTTCGGGAGGATCCGCGGCACCGGAGCGTCAGCGGGACGGGTCGAGCAGGACCTTGAGCACGCCGTCCTCGCGGGCGTCGAAGACGCGGTAGCCCTCGGCCGCGTCGGACAAGCCCATGCGATGGGTGAACACGTCTTCGGGGTGAAGGCGCCCGCTCGCGATCAGGGGGATGAGCGCCGTCCACGCGCTCGGCACCGACGCGATCGTCGCCCGGAACGTGAGGCGCCGGCCGAACGCGACGATCATCGGGAACGGGAACGCCGTAGCGAAGTTGACACCGATCACGGACACGGTGCCGCCGGTCGCGCACGAGAACAGCGCGTCGGTCACGGTCTCGTCGGCCCCGACCGCCTCGATGACCGAGTCCGCGCCGCGGCCGCCCGTCCGGTCGAGGATGGTGGCGACGGTGGCGCCGTCCGATGCATCGACCGGCTCGGCGCCGAGTTGCTCCGCCCGCGCCAGGCGCTCGGGCACCATGTCGACGGCGAAGACGCGAGCCGGTCCGAACAACTGCGCGCACTGCAGCGCGAACACGCCCACCGGACCGAGCCCGATGACCGCCACCGTCGAGCCCGGCGCGATGTCGGCCCGCTGCGCGCCGAGATACCCGGTGGGCAGGATGTCAGTCAGCAGGACGGCTTGATCGGCCGTGACGCCGTCGGGGATGGGCAGTGCGAAGACATCGGCGGCGGGGACGGCGGCAGCCTCGGCCTGCCCGCCGTGGAGGTCGGGGCCGGTACCGAAGACCTTCCACCCGCTGTGGCACAACACCGGATCGCGGGCGAGACAGGGCGGGCAATGGCCGCAGCCGATCACTCCGGCGACGAGGACGCGATCGCCGGGCCGCAGTCGGCGAACATCCGCGCCGATCTCCTCGACGGTGCCGACGAACTCGTGGCCGAGCCGCACGCCCGCCACCGCCATGACGCCGTGATAGAGGTGGAGGTCGGAGCCGCAGATCGCCGTGTGCGAGACCCGCACGACCGCGCCGTCAGGCCCGGGCAGGACCGGGTCGGGGACGTCCTCGACCGCGACCGACCGCTCGCCCTGGAGAACTACAGCGCGCATCAGCGCGTCAGGAGCACGGCCGAGCCGTGCCCGAACAGGCCCTGGTTCACGGTGATCCCGGCCACCGCGTTGTCGACCTGGCGGCCGTCGGCCTGGCCTCGCAGCTGCCACGTCACCTCGCACACCTGGGCGATGGCCTGGGCGGGAACCGCCTCGCCGAAGCAGGCGAGCCCGCCGGAGGGGTTCACCGGGATGCGGCCCCCGATGGTGGTTTCGCCGTCGCGCAGGAGCCGCTCGGCCTCCCCCGTCTTGCACAGCCCGATGTTCTCGTACCAGTCGAGCTCGAGGGCGGTGGAGAGGTCGTAGACCTCGGCGAGGTCGAGCTCGTCGGGCCCGACGCCGGCCTCCTCGTAGGCCGCCGCCGCGATCGAGTCGCGGAACGTCAGCGCGGGCGGCGCGAGGGCGGCGGCCGAGTCCGTCGCGAAGTTCGGCATCTCGATCACGGTGTTGGGGAACTGCGGCGTGACCGTCGAGACGGCCCGCACCCGCACCGGCGCGGTCACCCCGCGGCGAGCTGCGTACTCCATGCTCGACACGACCAGCGCGGCGCCGCCGTCGCTCGTGGCGCAGATGTCGAGCAGATGGAGCGGCGACGCGACGACGGGCGACGCGAACACATCGTCTTCGCTGACCTCGCCGCGGTAACGGGCGTTCGGGTTGTTCAGTCCGTGCCGGGCGTTCTTGACCTTCACCTTGGCGAAGTCGCTCTCGGTGGCGCCGTACAGGTCCATGCGCCGCCGGGCGTAGAGGCCGAAGTAGGTGGGGTTGGTGGCGCCGAGGAGGCGGAACCGCAACCAGTCGGGATCGTCGGGACGGTCACCGCCCGTCGGCGCGAGGAAGCCCTTGGGAGTCGTGTCGGCGCCGACCACGAGCGCGACGTCGCACAAGCCGGCGAGGATGTACGCCCGCGCCACCGACAACGCCGTCGCCCCCGAGGCGCACGCCGAGTACGACGAGGCCACCCGCGCCCCCGACCACCCGAGGGCTTGGGCGAACGTGGCGCCGGCGACGTAGCCCGGGTAGCCGTTGCGGATGGTGTCGGCCCCGGCGACGAACTGGACGTCGCGCCACCCGATGCCGGCATCGGCCAGGGCAGTGCGGGCCGCGGCGACGCCGTACTCGACGAAGTTGCGTCCCCACTTGCCCCACGGATGCATGCCGACCCCGAGCACCGCGACATCGCCGCCCATCAAGACACCGGCTTCCACTTCCACACCAGCCAGGTGTGCTCGTCGTCCTCGAAGAGCGGTTCCACCGCGAGCTGGACCGGCATGCCGATCCGCAGGTCGTCGACGGTGACGCCCGCGGTCATCTGGCCGAGCACGATCAGCTGCTCGGCCGCGAGCTCGACCGCCGCGATGGCGAACGGCTCGAACGGGTCGGTCGTCGGCACGAACGGCGGGGGCGGCTTGTAGCGGGCGTCGGTGTACGACCAGATCGTGCCCGTGGCGCTCAGCGCGGTGTCGACGAGGTCGTCGTCCTCGCAGTCCGGGTTGCGGCACAACCCGCTGGTCCGGGGAAAGACGACGGTCCCGCACGACGCGCAGCGCGACCCGAGCAGCCGGGGCCCGTCGTCGGTCGAGAACCAGCCGTCGATCGCGGGCCGGACCTCCTTGGTTCCCACTGCGCCTCCTCATGACGTGCGGTCCTGCATCGTCCTGACAGACCGTCAGAGCCGAACCGGTCTAGCAGGAACGACACGGCTCGCACCCTTGTACTCTCGTCGCGAGGGCGTATGGCTCGGGGAGGGTCGGAGGGGTGGTCAGGACGGCGAGCGCGCAGGCGATTTCGGTCGCGACGCGGCCGTGGCTGATCCGGGCGGCCGCGAACGTGGCCGTGTTCGGTGTGCTCGTCGCCGCGATCGCGGGGGTGGGCGCGACCACCGCCTACCGCCACGCCTTCGGGGGCGGGACCGGCATCGCCAATCCGCTGCCCGCCATCCCCTCGGATCGGCCGCTGCTGGTCGTGGTCCGCGGGTGGCTGGTCGATCCTGAGAGCCGCCGCACCACCGAGCCGCTGTTCGTGTTCCCGGCCACGGTCGACGCCGCGTTCGCCGAGCGCGGAGAGCCGACACCCGTGATCGTCAACTACGAGTGGAGCCGGGTGCCGCGGGACTTGATGGCCTCGTCGGCCGCGTTCGTCTCGTTCGCCCGTGAGCTCACGGCCCGGGCCGCAGCGAAGGGGCGGTGCGTCGACTTCGTCGGGCATTCCGCGGGCGCCCTCATGGTGTACCTCGCCGCGTCGGACGGCGTCCCCATGGGCTTCATGGGCACGATCGGGTGGCCGGGCGTCGGTTCGCGCAAGCCGCCCTCGGTCGCGGTCTGGGACAACTTCTACTCGAGCGCCACCTTGGGCGATCTCCCCGGACGTCTGTGGGGATCGCGAGCGGGCGCCGACGCCAACATCGACCTCACCACCACCCACGCCGACATGTGGCGGTCCAAGGATCTGGCCCGCACCGCGGCGGCCGGCATCGCCGACGCGTGGTCCACCTGCACGCCTTCGTCTCCTTCATCCATTGCGCCGTGAGGAGCACCCGATGCATCCGTTCGTGACCCCCGCCCTCGATCGCACCGAGCAGCTCGGCGCCTCGCCGCTACCCCCGGTCGCGCCGCCACTCGCGCCGGTGCCGCGGCTTCGCGCGGCCGGTCGGTTCCGGGTGCGCCGGGTCGAGCCGGCCAGCGTGGCCAAGGCGACCATGCTGTTCCACGCCGTCGTCGTACTCGTCGGGTTGGTCGCCGTCAGCGTCCTCTATCTCGTCGCCGCGGGGACCGGTTCGCTCGACGACATCGAACGGTCGCTCCGCGTCCTCATCCCCGGTCTGCATCTCCGTCTCGTGCGCCTGCTGTCCGCCGGCACGGTGCTCGGTGTCGTCGAGGTCGTCGCGGCCACCACGATCAACGTCGCGGCGGTACGCCTCTACAACCTCGTCGCCGACGGCGGCGCGGCCATCGAGGTCGAGCTGGCGGAGGCCGACGTCAGCTGCTGAAGCCGGCGTCCGGGAAGGCGCGCTTCCAGTCGCCCTTCTCGGCGGTGACCCCCATGAAGCACGGCGCCGGTCGGGCGTCCGGCGGCGCGGGCTGCGGTCAACTCCTGGTCCGACAAGCGCGCACCGCACGCTGCGACGGCGATCAACGCGGCGAGCCCGGCCCGCGAGATTCCCCGGCGCAGGCGGTTGCCCATGCCGACCATCCCCGCCAAGGTACGTCACCCCGGGGGCGGGTTGGCCGCGTCCAGGAACGCGGGGCGCTCGCCGCCACCGTGCACGACGAGGTTCGCGCCGCTGATGTAGCCGGCGCTGGCCGACGCGAGGAACAGGCACGCGTCGCCGATCTCGGTGGGCTCGGCCAGGCGCCCGGCAGGCACGGTCGCCGCGACCGCGGCTATGCCCGGGTCGTCGCCGTAGTGGAGGTGCGACTGCTCGGTCCGCACGAGGCCCGCGATCACGCAGTTCACGCGCACCTTCGGCGCCCACTCGATCGCGAGCGACTGCGTGAGGTTCGCCAGTGCAGCCTTGGCGGCTCCGTAGGCGGCGGTCCCCGGCGACGGCCGGACGCCGCTGACGCTGCCGATGTTGAGGATGACGCCGCCCGACGGTTGGGCTTGCATGACGCGGTTGGCCGCTTGGGCCACGAACAACGGAGCCAGGAGATTGAGCTCGACGATGGCCCGCGAGAAGCGCGGCGACGCGGTCGCGGCGTCGGCGGGCGGCGACCCGCCGGCGTTGTTCACCACGACGTCCAGACGACCGAAGCGGCCCGCGATGTCGGCGACCATCGCGTCGACCTGTTCGGGGTCGCGGACGTCGCATGCGACGAACTGCGGATCCCGGTCGCCGGTCCCCTCCGGGGCGTTGCGCCCGCACACCACGACCGTCGCCCCGGCCGCGGCGAACCGGGCGGCGATGCCTCGGCCGACGCCCTTGGCGCCGCCGGTGACGAGGACGACCTGGCCGGCCATGTCGAACGGATTTTGCAGCTGAGCGGCCATGGCCTACGTTGCCACAGCCGAGCTGACGGTCCATCAGAAATGGCCACCAGGTGCCGAGCATGGCCACTACTCACCAAATCCACGACGGCGGCATCGCCGAGGTCGTCATGGCCAACCCTCCGGTGAATGCCCTGACCGTCGCCGGCTGGTTCGAGCTGGCGCGGATAGTGCGCACGCTGGGTGACGATCCCGCGGTGCGAGTGGTCGTGCTGCGGGCGGAGGGCAAGGGCTACAACGCCGGCGTCGACATCAAGGAGATGCAAGCGTCCGAGGGGTTCGACGCACTCATCGGCGCCAACCGCGGTTGCTTCGCCGCGTTCGCGGCGGTGTACGAGTGCGCGGTGCCGGTGATCGCCGCGGTGCACGGCTACTGCCTAGGTGGCGGCATCGGGCTCGTCGGCAACGCCGACATAGTCGTGGCGAGCGACGACGCGTACTTCGGGCTCCCCGAGGTCGATCGCGGCGCGCTGGGCGCCGCCACCCACCTCGCCCGCCTCGTCCCCGAGAAGAAGATGCGGGCGATGGTGTACACCGCCGCGACGGCGACCGCGGCCGAGTTGCACCACCACGGGTCGATCCTGCGCGTCGTCCCCTTGGCCGAGTTGCGCGACACGGCCATGGCCGTCGCCGCGGAGATCGCCGCGAAGAGCACGGCGGTGATCCGGGCTGCGAAGGAGTCGCTCAACGGGATCGATCCAGTCGACGTGCGCCGCAGCTACCGGTACGAGCAGGGTTACACGTTCGAGCTGAACCTGTCCGGCGTGGCCGACGAAGCCCGCGACGCGTTCATCCGACACGGTGCCGAAGGTGCCGAAGGCACCGCCGGCGGACCGGGATGAAGCACGCCGACCTCGATCGATGAGCAAGCTGCTCACCGAGGACGAGGTCGTCGCCAAACTCCGGTCGGGGATGACGATCGGGATAGGTGGCTGGGGGTCGCGCCGAAAGCCGATGTCGATGGTGCGGGCCATCGCGCGGTCCGATCTCACCGACCTCACGGTGGTGAGCTACGCCGGGCCCGACCTCGGGCTCCTGTGCGCGGCGGGCAAAGTGCGGCGGGCCGTGTACGCGTTCGCGTCGCTCGACTCGATCGCCCTCGAACCTCATTTCCGCGCGGCCCGGCAGGCGGGCGCGATCGAGGACGAGCCCTACGACGAGGGCCTGTTCCTGCTCGGCCTCCAGGCCGCGGGATGGCGGGTGCCCTTCCTCCCCACGCGGGTGGGGCTGGGATCCGACCTCCTGCGCGTCAACCCGCGCCTGCGCACGGTCGTGTCGCCGTACGACGACGGCGAGGAGTTGGTGGCCGCTCCCGCGCTCGTGTTGGACGCCGCGCTGTGCCATCTCAACGTCGGCGACGATCGCGGCAATGCCGCGTTCCGGGGACCCGACCTGTACTTCGACGATCTCTTCCTGCGGGCGGCCACGGCGAATCGCTTCGTGTCGGTCGAGCGCGTGGTGCCGACCGCGAAGCTGGCCGACGAGGCCGGCACCGAGCTTCGTCTGCGCGTGAACCGGCTCATGGTGGACGGAGTGGTCGACGCCCCGTACGGCGCGCACTTCACGTCGTGCGTGCCGGACTACGACCGGGACGAGGTGGTCCAGCGCGAGTACGCGGACGCGGCGAAGAGCCCGGAGGCGTGGGCCGCGTTCCGGCTCGCGTGGGTCGACCTGCCCGAGCCGGAGTACCGCGCCAAGATGGCGACGCCGTGATCGACGGCGCGCCCACCCGAGCGGAGGTGTGCGTGGTCGCCATCGCCGAATGCTTCCGAGGCGACGGGGAACTGCTCGCCAACCCGATCGGAACGATCCCGATGATCGGCGGGCGGCTGGCGCGGGCCAGCTTCGAGCCGGATCTGATGATGACCGACGGCGAGGCCATGCTCGTGGCGAACGACGAAGCGTTCGATTTCGCCGCCGGCAAGGTGGTCGAGGCCTACAACCCGTACCGCTCGATGTTCGACGTGGTCTGGTCGGGGCGGCGCCACGTGATCATGGGCGCGAGCCAGATCGACCGCTTCGGCAACCAGAACTTCGCGGCCGTGGGCGCCGACTACGCCCGGCCCAAGGCGCAGCTGCTCGGGTTCCGCGGCGCCCCCGGGAACACGGTCAACAATCCCACGTCGTACTGGGTCGCGAACCACACGCTCCAGGTGTTCGTGCCGAACGTCGACGTGGTCACCGGTGTCGGTTACGACCGGGCGGCCGAGGCCGGCGCGGCCGCCCGGCGCTACCACCAGATCCGCCGGGTGGTCACCAACCTCTGCGTGCTCGACTTCGACACACCCGATCACCGCATGCGCCTTCGCAGCGTGCACCCTGGCGTCGCCGTGGCCGACGTCGTCGCCGCGACCGGCTTCGAGCTCGCGGTGCCCGACGAGGTGGGAGAGTCGCGTCTGCCGACCGACGACGAAGTCCGTCTGATCCGCGAGGTCATCGATCCCGACGGCCAACGGGAGAAGGAGGTGCCGAACCCATGACGACACCCCGAGCACCCGAGCCGAGCGACGGGGACGAGCGCGCGATCCTCCTCGGCTGGCTGGCGTTCCACCGCGACGCCCTCGCCGCGAAGTGCGATGGCTTGTCGGCCGAGCAACTGGCCGACGCGTCGGTACCGCCGTCGACGCTCTCGCTCCTCGGGCTCGTCCGGCACATGACCGAGATGGAGCACGTGTATCTGGTGTACGCGCTGGCGGGCGGCGCGTTCGGGCTGATCTATTGCACCGACGACGACCCGGAGGCCGACATCGAAGGGGTCACCGGCGGCGACGTCGAGGGGTCGTTGCCGCGGTGGCGCGAGGAACGGGAGGCGGCCGATCGCGTGATCGCCGGCTACGACGCGCTGGACGCGCTCGGCGCGGGCAACGAGCGCTCGGTGCGGTGGAACCTCGTCAAGGTCATCGGCGAGTATTCGCGCCACAACGGGCACGCCGATCTCATCCGGCAGGCGATCGACGGTGCGGTCGGCGAGTAACCGTGGGTCATCCCGCCCTGCACACCCGCTTGTGCGACCTGCTCGGCATCGACCGGCCGATCGTGCAGACCGGCATGGGCTGGGTGTCCGGGGCGCGTCTCACCGCCGCGACGAGCGCCGCCGGTGGGTTCGGCATCCTCGCCGGCGTCACAATGACGATGCCGCAGCTGCGGGACGCGGTCGCCGAGGTGAAGGGGCGCACCGATCGTCCCTTCGGCGTCAACGTGCGGGCCGACCAGCCCGATCTCGCCGACCGCATCGCGTTCGCGGTCGGCGAGGGTGCGCGGCTGGTCAGCTTCGCGGGCGCCCCGACGAAGGACACCATCGCCCGCTGCCACGACGGCGGCGCGCTCGTCATGCCGACCGTCGGTGCCCGCCGCCACGCGGAGAAGGTCCTCGAGATGGGCGTGGATGCGGTCATTGCGCAGGGTGGCGAGGGCGGTGGCCATACCGGGGTCGTGCCGACGAGCCTCCTGTTGCCGGCGGTGGTCGACGCGGTCGGCGCCACCGTTCCCGTCTTGGGCGCCGGCGGGTTCCACGACGGGAGGGGCTTGGTCGCCGCGCTGGCCTATGGCGCGGACGGCGTCGCGATGGGAACCCGCTTCCTGCTGACGCAGGAGAGCACCGTCCCCGATCCGATCAAGCAGCGGTACCTGGCGGCCGCGGTCACCGACACGGTGGTGACCACCGCGATCGACGGTGCGCCGCAGCGGGTGATCCGTACGGAGCTGGTTGACCGGCTCGAGAAGGCGTCGCCTATCACCCGCTTCCCGAGGGCGGTGTTCGCCGCCCTTCGGTTCCGGACGTTGACCGGGACGTCGCGCCGCGATCTCGTCCGCGAGGGTTTCGCCATGCGGCGGAACCAGGGCCTGACGTGGAGCCAGGTGGCACTGGCCGCAAACGCCCCGATGCTGACGCGGGCGGCGATGGTCGAGGGCCGGGCCGAGGTCGGCATCCTGCCCACCGGTCAGGTCACCGGACTGGTCGACGAGCTGCCGACGGTCGCCGAACTGCTCGACCGGATCGTCGACGAGGCCGAGGCGACGTTGACACGGCTCGGGCGCGGCTGATGGACCTCACGTGGTCGGCCGCGGAGGACGCATTCCGCGTCGAAGCGCGAGCGTGGCTCGAAGCCAACGTCCCCGAGCCGCCGCTCCCGTCGGGCGACACCCGCGAGGGCTTCGCGCGCCATCTCGAGTGGGAGCGGTTGCTCTTTGAGAACCGGTGGGCCGTGGTCTCGTGGCCGGAGGAGTTCGGCGGGCGGGGCGCGTCGCTGTGGGAGTGGCTGATCTTCGAGGAGGAGTACTACCGGGCGGGCGGACCGCAACGAGTGACCCAGAACGGCATCTTCCTGCTGGGGCCCACAGTCTTCGAGTTCGGCACGCCGGCACAACAAGGGCGGATCCTGCCCCGCATGGCCGCGGCCGACGACCTGTGGTGCCAGGGATGGTCGGAGCCGGGCGCGGGCAGCGACCTGGCGGCGATCGCCAGCCGGGCCGCCCGCGTCGACGGCGGCTGGGTGCTCACCGGGCAGAAGACGTGGACGACCCGGGGTGCCTTCTGCACCCACCTCTTCGGCCTGTTCCGTTCCGATCCGGACTCCGAACGGCACAGGGGGCTCACCTACTTCCTCGTGCCCCTCGACGCGCCGGGCGTCACGGTGCGCGGCTTCGGTCGCCTCGACGGCGACGAAGGGTTCGCCGAGGTGTTCTTCGACGGCGTGCTCGTGGATGACGACGCGGTACTCGGTGGCGTCGGCGAAGGGTGGTCGGTCGCGATGGCGACGACCGGGTCGGAGCGGGGCCTGACCCTGCGCTCGCCCGGCCGATTCCTCGCCACCGCGGACCGGTTGCTCGGCCTGTACGCGGAGTCGCCTCGGCCTGATCGGCGCGACGCCGTGGTGGACGCGTGGATGCGGGCGGAGGCGTACCAACTGTTCACGCTGGCGACGGTCACGCGCCTGGCCGCCGGCGAGCGTCCGGGTGCGGAGTCGAGCCTCAACAAGCTGTGGTGGTCCGAGCTCGACGTCGACCTTCACGAGCTGGCCCTCGAGCTGCTCGGTCCCGACGCCGAGCTCGAGGGTCCGTGGTCCAAGGGGTGGCAGTTCGCGCTCGCGGGGCCGATCTACGCGGGCACCAACGAGATCCAGCGCAACATCGCCGCCGAGCGGGTGCTGGGACTGCCCCGAAGATGAGGTTCGCGCTCACCGACGACCAGATCGCGTTCCGCGTCGCGGTGCGCGACCTGTTGGCCCAGGAGTGCCCGGCGGAGGTAGTGCGGGCCGCGTGGGATGCGGCGCCGGGCGGGCTCGACCGGGGCGTGTGGGACGCGCTCGGCGCCATGGGTGCCTTGTCGGTCCTCGTCCCGGAGGCCGACGGCGGCCTCGGCCTCGACGAGGTGTGGCTCGTCCCCCTGCTCGAGGAGACGGGACGGGTCGCGCTGCCCCATCCGATCGTCGAGACCGCGATGGTCGCCGCGCCCCTCGGCATAGCGGGAATGGTGAGCACCGATCTCGGCGGCCCGTTCGTCCCCTGCGCCGCTGACGCCGACGCGTTGCTCCTCCGTCACGACGACGGACTGGTCGTCGTCTCCCCGTCAGCCGTCGAGTTGGAACCGGTCGCGACCGTCGACCGCGCCCGCCGCGCCGCAACCGCTCGTCTCCCTTCCCGTTCTGTCGGCAGTTTCCCGGCGCAGCGACGGGAGATTGCCGACAGAACGGTGTGGCGCGGGGTGCTCGGGACGGCGGCGCAGTTGATCGGGCTCGGCCAGCGGATGCTCGACGTGACCGTGGAGCACGTGAAGACCCGGCACCAGTTCGGCGTCCCGATCGGCAGCTTCCAAGCCGTGAAGCATCACTTGGCGAACGCGCTCCTGCACCTCGAGTTCGCCCGGCCCGCCGTGTACCGGGCGGCGTGGTCGCTCGCCAACGATGTGCCGACCGTCGCCCGCGACGTCTCGATGGCCAAGGCAATGGCCTCGGATGCCGCCACACTCGTCGGCCGCCAGGCGCTGCAGTGCCACGGAGCCATCGGCTACACGGTCGAGTACGACCTCCACCTCTACCTGAAACGAACCTGGGCGCTGGCCCGGGCTTGGGGTGATGCCGCAGCTCACCGGAGCCGAGTCGCGGCTGCCGTCATCCCCGGCTGAAGCCGATCCGAAGGGTCGGCGCCAGCCCGACGGCCAGACTCGCGAAGTCGCCGGGCCTGGTCCACCGCCGACGCAGGCTGAAAGGCAGGCCCGGCGCTCGGTCGGCGCCGGGGCCTACGTGCGACGCGGCGAGCGGGTCATCGCGTCGTTGCCGTGACGGGGCACGGCTCGTCTGCGTAGCTTGCGGTTCATGCCTGAGGCCTACATCGTCGACGCGCTCCGGACGCCCGTCGGGCGGCGGGGCGGTGGTCTGGCCGCGGTCCATCCCGCCGATCTGGGCGCCCACGTGCTGACCGCACTCATGGACCGCACCCAGATCGACCCCGAGGCGGTGGAGGACGTCATCTTCGGCTGCGTCGACACCATCGGTCCACAGGCCGGTGACATCGCCCGCACCTGCTGGCTGGCGGCCGGCCTCCCCGACGAGGTGCCGGGGGTCACGATCGACCGCCAGTGCGGCTCGTCGCAACAGGCGATCCACTTCGCGGCCCAAGCGGTGATGAGCGGCAGCACTGACGTGGTGGTCGCGGGCGGTGTCCAAAACATGTCCATGATCCCGATCTCGTCGGCCATGACCGTCGCCCAGCCGATGGGGTTCGAGAACCCCTTCGTGGGGTCGAGGGGGTGGGAGAAGCGTTACGGCAATCAGGAGGTGTCGCAGTTCCGTGCCGCCGAGATGATCGCCGAGAAGTGGGACATCAGCCGAGAGGACATGGAGTCCTTCGCCGTCGAATCCCACGAGCGCGCCATCACCGCCCAGGCCGAAGGCCGGTTCCAATGGGAGATGGTGCCGTTGGCCGGGCTCGCCCGCGACGAGGGTCCTCGCGAGCCCAACTGGGACAAGATCCGCTCGCTTCCCACGCTCGTCGAGGGCGGGCGGGTGACACCCGCCGTCGCCAGCCAGATCTCCGACGCCGCCGCGGCGGTGCTCGTCGTCAGCGAGCGCGGGTTGAAGGACCACGGCCTCACGCCTCGGGCCCGGATTCATCACCTCAGCGTGCGCGGCGCCGACCCGGTTTGGATGCTTACCGCCCCCATCCCGGCGACGGCCCACGCGCTGGCTCGCAGCGGTATGACCCTCGACGACATCGACCTCATCGAGATCAACGAAGCGTTCGCATCCGTCGTGCTCGCGTGGCAGAAGGAGACGGGCGCCGACGTCAACAAGGTCAACGTCAACGGTGGCGCGATCGCGCTCGGCCATCCGCTCGGGGCCACCGGCGCCCGCCTGTTCACCACGCTGCTCAACGAGCTCGAGCGCACCAACGGTCGCTACGGCCTCCAGACCATGTGCGAGGGCGGCGGCCAAGCCAACGTCACCATCATCGAACGGCTCACCTGATTTCGGCTCGGAACCAGAGGTTCTGAGCCGAGCCAGAGGCGCCCGCCTCCGGCGGGCCCTGAAGGCTTGCTGCCGGTCGACCCGCGAAGCCGGATCGACCGGCGGGTCGAGGGGGGCCGGCGGAGCCGCCCCCCTCGAGCACCCCCCACACGAGTCAGCGGCGGGCGACCTGTCGCGCGTAGAACGCGATGGCGGCGGCCGTGGCGACGTTCACGGAGTCGACGCCGGTCCTCATGGGGATGCGTACGCGACGGTCGGCCGCGGCCAGCGCGGCGGCGGAGAGCCCGGGACCCTCGGTCCCGAGGAGCAGGGCGACGCGGTCCGCGAACGCGACGCCGTCGATCGGCTCGGCGTCGGCGCTCGGTGTGAGCGCGACCACCTCGAACCCGCCGGCGCGCACCCTACCGAGATCGCCCGGCCACGACGGGAACCACGCGAACGGCACGTGCAGCACATGCCCGAGCGAGACCCGCACCGACCGGCGGTAGAGCGGGTCGGCACACGACGGTGAGAGCAATACGCCGTCGACACCGAAGGCCGCGGCGTTGCGGAACAACGCACCCAGGTTCTCGTGGTCGTTCAGGCCCTCCAGAACGGCGACGGTTCGCGCGTTCCGCCACACCGCTTCGGCGGCCGGGACCGGAAGTCGGTCGGCGGCGGCCACGACACCGCGGTGGAGGTTGAAGCCGACCGTCGCCGACAACACTTCCGGCTCGGCGAGGTACACCGGAAGGTCGCGGCCGGCGACGAGCGGCTCGACCCGGGGGAGCTGCGACCGGAGGACGAGCAGCGACCGGATCGGGTACCCCGACGTCACGAGTTGGCCGACGGCGACGATGCCCTCGACGATCACGACGCCGTCGGGCGTCCGCCGGTCGCGCAGCCCGATGTAGTCCGCGAGGCGCGGGTCGCCCGGGTCGTCGACCTGGATGATCAATCGGCGAGCGACGCCAGGGCCGTGGCGAGGGGCTCGAGCACCGCGGGGGTGTGCGGGGGCGGCAGGTAGACGATGCCGAGGTCGAGGCCGGCGTCGGCGAACGCCGTCGCTTCGTCGACCACGGCGTCGAGGTTCGAGGGGTCGAGGCGGAGATGCGTCGAGGTCGTGATCTCCGACGGGTCACGGCCGACCGCCGTGCAGTGCTCCTCGAGCACCTTGCGCTTGGCCGCGAAGACGTCCACCCCGCCGCCGGGGACGTTCCAATGCTGGGCCCACCGGGCCACGGCCCGCAGCGTGCGCCGCTCGCCGCCGCCGCCGATGCAGATCGGCGGATGCGGCCTCTGCACGGGTTTGGGCTCGCACCGGGCCGCGGTGAGTTGGTAGTAGCGGCCGTCGAAGTCGGCTTCGGTCTCCGTCAGCAATTTGACGATCACTTCGCACGCCTCGTCGAGGCGGTCGAAGCGCTCCTTCAACGGCGGGAGGTCGATGCCGTAGGCGTCGCACTCTTGCTCGTTCCACCCGGCGCCGATACCGAGCTCGAGGCGCCCGCGGGAGATCACGTCGAGGCTGGCGGCCATGTTGGCGAGCACCGCGGGGTGGCGGTACACGTTGCCGGTGACGAGCACGCCGACGCGGATCCGATGGGTCGCCTGAGCGAGCGCGGTGGTGGTGACCCACGCCTCGAGGCATGAGCCCGTCCAGTCGGAGAAGATCGGGTAGAAGTGGTCGAAGGTCCACGCCGACTCGAACAGCTCGATGTCGTCGGCGGCCTGCCAGACCGCCAGCATGTCGTCGTAGGTCGTGTGCTGGGGCGAGATCTTGATCGCAAAGCGCATGCCGGTAGCGTCCCACGCGTGCGCCGTGTCGTGTGCCGGTCCCTCGGTCCGTTGGATCAGCTCGAGCTCGAGGACACCGCGGACCCCGAGGCCGGTCCAGGGCAGGTGGTCGTGGATGTCCACGCCGCCGGCGTGAACTACGTCGACGGGCTCTTCGTCCAGGGCCTCTACCAGATCAAGCCCGCCCCGCCGTTCACCCCCGGCAGCGAGGTGGCCGGCGTCGTGGCCGAGATCGGCGACGGCGTAACGGGCTTCGCGGCCGGCGATCGCGTCATCGCCATGACCGGTCTCGGCGGCTACGCGACGCACGTCGCGGTGCCCGCGCTGGCCTTGCTGCCCTTGCCCGATGGGTTGGACTTCGGGCCCGCCGCCGGCCTCGTGCAGAGCTACTCGACCGCGCTGTTCACCTTGACCCGCCGCGCCACCGTCCGGACGGGCGAGTGGGTGCTCGTCCTCGGCGCGGGAGGCGGGGTGGGACTGGCGACGATCGACGTCGCGTGCGCGCTCGGGGCCCGCGTGATCGCCGCCGCGTCGACGGACGACAAGCTGGCCGCCGCCACCGCCATGGGCGCCGAGGCCACGATCGCCTACGAGACCGAAGACCTCAAGACCCGGGCCCGCGAGCTGTCGGGCGGCGGCGTCGACGTCGTCGTCGACCCGGTCGGCGGCGCGCACAGCGAACCCGCGCTGCGCGCCACCAGGTTCGGCGGGCGCTTCTGCGTCGTCGGGTTCGCGGCCGGATCGATCCCCAAGGTGCCGTTGAACCAGATCCTCCTCAACAACCGCACGGTCGTCGGCGTCGACTGGGGGGCATGGACGGTCCGGGCGCCGGACGAGAACCGGGAGTTGCTCGGCGAGCTGTTGCGGATGGTCGAGGACGGTCAGCTCCATCCACCGGCGCCAACCGAATGCCCGCTCGAGGATGCGGCCCGCGTACTGGCGGACCTCCTCGACCGCCGGGTCACCGGCAAGGTCGTTCTCGTACCTTGACGACCGCGGTCGCGTAGCGTTTCGGCGTGTACCCGGGTCGCCACGCCGAGCTCCATCCCGATCAGCCCGCCTTCATCATGGCGACCTCGGGCGAGACGGTCACGTACGGCGAGTACGACGCCCGATGCAACCGGCTGGCGCACCTGTTCCGCGATCTCGGCCTGCAACGGCTCGACCACGTCGCGTTCTTCATGGAGAACAACCCACGGATGCTCGAGGCCGAAGGCGCGGCCGAACGAACCGGTCTGTACTACACGTGCATCAACTCGTACCTGTCCGTCGACGAAGTCGCTTACATCGTCAACGACTGCGAGGCGCAGGTCGTCATCACGTCGGCCGCCAAGCGCGACGTCGCGGCCGCGCTCCCGGAGCTGTGCCCGAAGGTCCTTCGGTTCCTCATGGTCGACGGCGTCGCCGACGGATGGGACAGCTACGAGGAGGCCACCGCCCGGTATCCGTCTGACCCCGTCGCCGACGAGCAGCTCGGCGCCGCGATGCTGTACTCGTCGGGGACGACGGGACGGCCCAAGGGCATCTTCCGGCCGCTCCCGGAACTGCATCCCGCGGAACCGTTGCCCGTCCTGGAGTTCGTCAAGCTGCTGTTCCGGTTCCGCGCGGGCCAGACGTACTTGTCGCCTGCGCCGCTGTACCACTCGGCCCCGCAGGCGAGCGTGTCGGTCACGATGCGCTTCGGTGGTACCTCCGTGATCATGGAGCGCTTCGACCCCGAGCAGTTCCTCCAGCTCGTCGAGCGCCATCGCATCACGCACTCGCAGATGGTGCCGACGATGTTCTCCCGGCTGCTGAAGCTGCCCGAGGACGTCCGCACGAAGTACGACGTCTCGTCGCTCGAGTCCATCGTCCACGCCGCCGCGCCATGCCCGGTGCCGATCAAGGAGGCGATGATCGAGTGGCTCGGCCCGATCATCGTCGAGTACTACGCGGCCACCGAAGGCAACGGCGCCACGTTCTGCGACTCGGCGGAGTGGCTGGCCCACAAGGGCACCGTGGGCAAGCCCATCCTCGGCGAGCTGCTCATCCTCGACGAGGACGATCACGAGTGCCCGGTGGGCGTCCCCGGCACGGTTTGGTTCCGAAACGCAACCTCCTTCGAGTACTTCAACGACCCCGAGAAGACGGACGACTCGCGCCGCACGGAAGAGGCGGGCGTACGAAGCACCGTCGGCGACGTCGGCTATGTCGACGAGGACGGGTACCTGTACCTCACGGATCGCAAGACCTACATGGTCATCTCGGGCGGCGTGAACATCTACCCGCAGGAGGCGGAGAACCTGCTCGTCACCCACCCGAAGGTCATGGACGCGGCCGTCTTCGGTGTGCCCAACGACGACCTCGGCGAGGAGGTCAAGGCCGTCGTGCAACTGGTCGACGGTGTCGAGCCGACCGCCGCGACCGAGCGGGAGCTCATCGAGTTCTGCCGCGAGCACCTCGCCCACTACAAGTGCCCGCGCACGATCGACTTCGACGCGGAGCTGCCTCGGCTGCCCACCGGCAAGCTCTACAAGCGGCTCCTGCGCGACCGCTATTGGGAAGGCCGCAGCACCCGCATCCTGTGACGGCCCGCCGAGTCAGGGCGCGGAGGGGAGGAGCGAGGCGTGGCGGTCGAGGACCCGCAGGACGGTGTCGCGCGGCACGGACGGAAGCTGGAAGATGACCTCGGTGACCCCGATCGCCTCGAAGTGCTCGAGCTTGCCGGGATCGGGGATCGAGCCGAACGGCACGATCTCGAGCGTCGCCGGGTCGCGGCCAGCCGCGGCCACCCGTTCACGGAGCCGCGGGATGGCGGCGGTGAGGCCGGCACCCCCGATCGGGATCCAGCCGTCGCCGTACTCCGAGATGTGGGCGAAGAGCGTCGGGCCGGCGGCGCCCCCCACGAGGATCGGCGGCCACGGCTTCTGTATCGGCTTGGGCCACGACCAGCTCGGCGAGAACTGCACGTGCTCGCCCGCGAAGGCGGCTTCGTCGTCGCGCCAGAGCGCTTGCATCGCCAGCACGTGCTCGCGTCCGATGGCGCGCCGGGACTTGAGCGTGACGCCGTGGTGCTCCATCTCGTCCGCGTTCCAGCCGAAGCCGATGCCGAAACTGAACCGGCCGCCGGATTCGAAGTCGATCGACGCGATCGCTTTGGCCGTGACGATCGGGTCGCGTTGGGCGACGAGACAGATCCCGGTCCCGACCCGCAGCCGCTCGGTGACCGCGGCCGCGGCGGCGCAGGCGATGAGCGGGTCGAGGCAGCGCCGGTACCAGTCGGGCAGCACGACGTCGCCGGTGGGCGGTGGCGTACGCCGGCTCACCGGGATGTGGGTGTGTTCCGGGAACCACAGCGACTCGAACCCGCGGTCCTCGGCCGCCCGGCCCAGCTCGGCCGCGCCGATCGTCAAGTCAGTGGCGGAGATGGTCAGCCCGTAGCGCACCCTGCCATCATCGCCCCCCATGTCACGCATATGCGAAGGGCGGATCGTCATCGTCACGGGTGCCGGCCGCGGCATCGGTCGCGCCCACGCGCTGGAGCTGGCCCGGCAAGGGGCGCGCGTCGTGGTCAACGACCTCGGGGCCGATCTGGACGGCACCGGACGCTCAGAAGGCCCCGCCGCCGAGGTCGTCGCGGCGATACAGGAGCTGGGAGGCGAGGCCGTGGTCAACGGCGACGACGTCGCCGACTGGGACGGCGGCCGGCGCCTGGTCGAGACCGCGCTGGAGGCGTTCGGGCACCTGGATGCCGTCGTCAACAACGCCGGCTTCCTCCGCGACCGCATGCTCGTGTCGGCGACCGAGGAGGAGTGGGACGCCGTCGTGCGCGTGCATCTGAAGGGGCACTTCTGCACGACGCGATGGGCCGCCGCGCATTGGCGCGAGCGGGCCAAGGCGGGCGAGCCGCCGGACGGCCGGATCGTGAACACCAGCTCGGGGGCCGGGCTGCTGGGCAGCGTCGGGCAGGGCGCGTACTCCGCGGCCAAGGCGGGGATCGCGGCGCTGACGCTCGTCGAGGCGGCCGAGCTCGGGCGCTACGGCGTGACGGCGAACGCCATCGCCCCGGCGGCTCGCACCCGGATGACCGAGACCGTGTTCGCCGACACGATGGCGGCGCCGGCCGACGGCGAGTTCGACGCGATGGCGCCCGAGAACATCGCGCCGTTGGTGGCGTGGTTGGTGAGCGAGCTGTCCCGCGACGTGACCGGGCGCGTCTTCGAGGTCGAGGGTGGGCTGATCACCGTGGCCGAGGGATGGAACCGGGGCGCGTCGATCGACAAGGGCGCACGCTGGGACGCGGGCGAGCTCGACCCCGTCGTCCGCAACCTCCTGGCCCAGTCCGCCGCCCCTCTCCCGGTGTACGGCACGAGCTAGAACCCCGGGTGGGGGGGCGACATGCTGTCAGTGCCCGCCGAAGGCGGGCGCCGATAGCTCGCCTCGGAACCTCTGGTTCCGAGGCGGCATCAGAGGCGTTCGACGATCATGGCCATGCCCTGGCCCCCGCCGACGCACATGGTCTCGAGGCCGATGGTCTTGTCGGCGTCCTCGAGCCCGTTGAGGAGCGTCGTCATGATGCGGGCGCCGGTCATACCGAAGGGGTGACCGAGGGCGATCGCGCCCCCGTTCACGTTGAGCTTGTCCCAGTCGATCCCGAGGTGGCGCGCCGACGGGATGACCTGTGCGGCGAAGGCCTCGTTGATCTCGACGAGGTCGATGTCGTCGATCGTCATCCCGGCCCGCTTGAGCGCGTGCCGACAGGCCTCGATCGGGCCGAGGCCCATGATCTCGGGGTTCAGCCCGGACACGCCGCTGGCGACGACCCGGGCCAGAGGTGTCGCGCCCAGTTCGGCGGCACGGGTGTCGCTCATGACGACGACTGCGGCCGCGCCGTCGTTGAGCGGGCACGCGTTGCCGGCGGTGATCTCGCCGTCGGGTCGGAACGCGGGCTTCAGCGTGGCCAGCTTCTCGACGGTGGTGTCGGGCCGCGGTCCGTCGTCCTTCGTCACGACCGTGCCGTCCGACAGGGTGATCGGCGTGATCTCCCGTTCGAAGAACCCGTTCTGTTGCGAGGTGACGGCGCGGTTCTGTGAGAGCGCCGCGAATTCATCCATCTCTTGGCGGCTCACGCCCTCGGCCTCACGCACGTTCTCGGCGGTCTGACCCATCGCGATGTAGATGTCGGGCAAGCCGTCGGGGGGCGCCCACGGCGGCTGGCCGCCCTGAGACCGCTCAGCCGACCGGGCTTCGGCTGCGGTGAAGGCGGGGTTGTGGGGCCCGGTGTCGGAGGCACCGAACATGTACCGGCTGACGGTCTCGACGCCGGCGGCGACGAACACGTCGCCCTCGCCCGCCTTGATGGCGTGGGCAGCCATACGGATGGTCTGCAGCGAGGACGAGCAGTACCGGTTCACGGTGACGCCGGGAACCTCGGCCAGCCCGGCGAGGACGGCCGCCACCCGGGCGACGTTGTAGCCCGACTCGCCTCCCGGCTGGCCGCACCCGACGATGAGATCCTCCACCTCGTTCGGGTCGAGTTGCGGCACCTTGGCGAGCACCGCCTTGACGATGGTGGCGGTCAGGTCGTCGGGGCGACACTCGACCAGCGATCCTTTGTTGGCCCGGCCTATGGCGGTGCGGGCGGTGGCGACGATCACGGCTTCGGGCATGCCGCATGGTCTAGCCCCAACTGGCAGCTGGTGGTCAACGGGCAGCTGCGGGGCGGCGAATGCTGCCCACGCTGCCAGTTGACTGGCCACGGCGCTAGCGTCGCCGCCCGTGCTGTTCGGAGTGCTGCCGCCGTACCGCACGGGCGCCGTGTCTGACCCGGAGTGGCTCGTCGCGTTCGTCCGCCACGCGGAGGCAGTGGGGTTCGAGTCCGTGTACACGGCCGAACACCTCGTCGTCCCGGCCGACTACACCACGCCGTACCCGTACGCGCCGAGCCGACGAATGCTCTTGCCGGTCGACGCCGCCATCCCCGACCCGCTCGAGCTGCTCGCGTTCTGCGCCGCCCACACCGATCGGCTCCGGCTGGGCACGGGCATCGTCGTCCTCCCGCTCCACAACCCCGTGCAGCTGGCCAAGCGCGCGGCCACCGTCGACGTCCTCTCTGGGGGCCGGCTCATACTCGGCGTCGGCGTCGGCTGGCTGCGCGAGGAGGCCGACGCGGTCGGCGTTCCGTTCGACCAGCGGGGCGCGCGCACCGACGAGGCCATCGCCGCCCTGCGGGTGTTGTGGGCCGAGGACGAGCCTTCCTTCTCGGGCCGCTTCTGGCAGTTCGAGCGAGCCTGCTCGTATCCAAAGCCGCTGGCGCGGAAAGTGCCGATCCACATCGGGGGCCACAGCCGGGCCGCGGCACGTCGCGCCGGGAGACTGGGCGACGGCTTCCACCCGCTCGGCCTCGACGACGACGGGTTGCGCGACCGGCTGGCCGCACTGCGGCGGGCGGCGGACGCGGCCGGTCGCGATGCGGACGTGATCGAACTGACCCTCGGTGGCGGCCTCGTCGACACCGGCGACGAGGCCATCGAGCGCGCGCGATCGTTCGGCGCGGCGCGCATGGTGCTCGGCACCCGCGAGCGCGACATTGCCAAGGTCCGCGATCAGCTGAGCGCGTTCGCTGACCGGTTCATCGCGGCAGGAGCGCCAGCGTGAACGCCAACGTCGGAGTGACGATCATTCCCGACGGGCAGTTGGTCTACGGGATGCAGCTCCCGGTGCAGGCGCAGAGCACGTACTTCGTCGAGCCATGGGAGCGCGACGCCGGCGCGGCCGAGCTGGCCGCGGTGGCGCGGGCCGCCGACGAAAGCGGCTTCTTCTACGTCGCCGTGTGCGACCACGTCGCCGTGCCCCGGGCGCTGGCCGAGTCGATGGGCACCACGTGGTACGACACGCTCACCACCCTCGGGTTCCTGGCCGGGATCACGTCGTCGACCCGGTTGCTGAGCCACGTGTACGTCCTGCCCTATCGCAATCCGCTGGCGGCTGCGAAGGGGTTCGCGACCCTCGATGCCGTGTCGCAAGGCCGGGCCATCGCGGGTGTCGGCGCAGGCCACGTCGCCGCCGAGTTCGAGCGCCTCGGCATCGACTTCGGCCGGCGCGGCACGTCGCTCAACGCGGCCATCGACGACCTCCGGCGACTGTTGTGCGACGAGTGGGCCGACGGTGACCACGGCCAGCGCCCCCGTCCGATCCAGCAGCCTCGCCCTCCGATCTGGGTCGGCGGCTCGTCGCCCGCTGCCATCCGGCGGGCGGCCGAGCGGGGCGATGGATGGCTCCCCCAGGGCACCCTCAAGGCCGACATGCCCGCGGCCATCGACGCCCTCCACGCCTATCGCCGGAAGGCCCACGGCGAGCCGATGCCACCGATCGACATCGGGGCGATCACGCCGTTCCTCTATGTCGGTGAGCCCGATTGGGACACGGGCAAGCAATGTCTCGCCGGTGCGCCGGAACGGATCGCGCGCTACTTGCGCGACTACGGCGCGATGGGCGTCGACCAGGTCCAGGTCCGCTTCCGGTCGCGGTCGGTGGACGAACTGTGCGACCAGATCCGCGCCTTCGGCGCCAACGTTGCCCCGTTGCTCAACTCATAAGTGCCCAGGGGGTTTCAATGCTGCTCGAGGACAAGGTGGCGCTCATCTCGGGGGTGGGACCCGGCCTGGGCCGCGACATCGCGCTGGCGTTCGCCAAGGAGGGCGCGGCCGTCGTCCTCGGCGCCCGCACGGAGTCGCGGGTGAGGGAGCTGGCCAACGAAGTGGCCTCCGGGGGGGCCCGCGCCGCGGCCGTGAGCCTGGACGTCACCGCCTCTGCCTCGTGTGCCGCGGCCGTCCGCGCCGCGGTCGACCAGTTCGGGCGGCTGGACATACTCGTGAACAACGCCTTCGACGACGGCGACTTCGCCAGGTTCGAGCAGGCCGACCTCGACTCGTGGCGGCGGACGATGGACACGAACCTGTTCGGCACCCTCCAGCTCACCCAAGCGGCGATCGCGCCCATGAAGGCGCAGGGCGACGGCCGCATCGTGATGGTCAACACGATGTCGGTCCATCGCATACGGCCCCGCTTCGGCGCGTACTCGGCATCCAAGGCCGCCCTCGCCACGGCGACGAAGACGCTCGCGCTCGAGCTCGGCGCCTACGGCATCCGGGTGAACGGGGTGCATCCCGGCTACATCTGGGGGGACTCGGTCGCGCAGTACTTCGAGTTCCAGGCGTCCCGTCGGGGCGTCACGCCCCAAGAGATCTACGACGAGGTCGCGGCCGAGACGGCGCTCGGGTACCTGCCGCCGTCGAGCGAGGTCGCCGGATCGATCGTGTTCTTCGCATCGGATCTGTCCAAACCGGTCACGGGACAGGCCCTGTCGGTCAACGCGGGACACTGGTTCTCATCATGATCAAGCTCACCGTCCTCGTCGTCCGCCATCCTGCGCTGACCGTCGACGAGTTCCACCAACGGTGGCGCGACCACGGTCGCCTGATCGCCAACACGCCGGCGCTGGCCCGCCACATCGTCCGGTACGAGCAGCACCACCGCGTCGCCGCCGACTACCGGTCCGGCGGGGACTTCGACGGGGTCGTGTTGCAGTGGTTCGAGTCGTTCGCCGCGTTCCTCGCCTTCCTCGCCGACCCCGCCTACCGCGAGATCCTCGAGGGCGACGAGGACGCGCTCCTCGACAAGAGCAAGCTCGTCGTGCTCTTCACCGAAGAGGCTGAGGTCTACATCCCCGCCCCTAGTCCATGAGGCTCGAAGGGGCGCGGGCCATCGTCACGGGCGGTGGCTCCGGCATCGGGGCGGCGACGTGCCGGCGGCTGGCCGCCGAGGGGGCGGCCGTCGCCGTCGTCGACGTGGACGGCGAGGCGGCGGCGGCGATCGCGGCCGCGACATCGGGGGTGGCGTTCGTCTGCGATGTGGGCGACGGCGACGCGCTGAGCGCCGCGCTCTCCGACGCCGTCGACCGGCTCGGAGGCGTGTCGATCCTCTTCAACAACGCGGGTTACGGCGTCGCCAAGGCACTGCACCGGTACACGGACGAGGAGTGGCACCGGCTGGTCGACGTCAACCTCACGGCCGCGTTCACGGCCATCCGCGCCGTCGCCCCGATCATGCGGGCGGCCGGCGGAGGGAGCATCGTGAACATGGCCGGCACCACCGCGGTGCGTCCGGCCCGGGGCGAGGGTCCGTACGCGGCGGCCAAAGCGGGCGTGATCGCGCTCACCAAGGAGGCCGCGCTCGAATACGCGCCGGCCGTGCGTGTGAACTGCGTGTCGCCCGGCTTCATCCGATCGCGCCTCACCGCCCGCCTCGCCGACGACCGTGCCTTGTTGGAGCGGATCGAGAGCCGGATCCCGATGGGCCGCATCGGCGCGGCCGACGAGGTCGCGGCCGTCGTGGCCTTCCTGTGTTCGGTCGACGCCAGCTACGTCACCGGACAGGTCATCGGGGTCGACGGCGGGAGTCTCCTGCCGAGCCACCAGTCCGACGAGATGCTCAAGGCGTTGCTGGCGCGCGACGACTGACCTGGCCGGCGCGGTGGCGGGGCGTGCGGCGGGGACGGAGACCCTCGAGGTCGATGCCGCGCTCCTCTGCTCGAGCCTGGCGCCGCGACGACAGCATGAGGTACACGAGCGCGGCGACGACGAGCGGCGCGGCGGCGAGCGCGAGGAGGTCGTAAAGGGGGAGCACACCCAGCGAGCCGGTGCCCGGCGGGGCCCCGAGGCCCAGCGTCTCCACCCGGACGGCCCGCCGCGGCTCGCCTGCTGCACCCGGGAGCAGCACCACCCGGTAATGGCGCCACGGTGCGAGCGCAATTCCGCGGAGTACGACGGTGTCGGACGGCTCCCACGCGCCGAGCTCGAGCTCGTCCATCCGGAAGGTGACCTGATCACCGCTGCGGCTCTGGGGTCGCCCGACGAACTGTGGGAGGGGGCCCGGCGCCAATGCGATGTCCGCCGGGACGGGCTTCAGCGTCGCGTCGTCGCTGTCGTCGGGAGTCACGGGCGCGTGATGCCGGACGACCGCTTCGGCTGCGGCCAGCACCACCAGTGGCGCGCCGGTCACCAACGTCAACAGCGCCAACAGCCGAAGGCCCGAACGGACCGCCCCTCGCACAACGAGAGTGTGACAGTTGCGGGAGCCCCACGCGAGGCCGAAGGCCGAGCGCCGGTGGACCGAGCCCCGGCTACCAGAGTTGGTCGGTGTAGGTGTCGGTGCCGGGGATGGTTGGCATGAACGGCGCGCTCCAGAGGGCCCGGCCGATCCCGCTGGTCGCGAGCGCGTCGAGGACCTCGCGCTGCTCGTCCCACAGCGCGGCGGGATGGTCGCGCAGGAACCCCAACGTGAGGATCCGGCGGTCGAGGTTGTCGATCCCGGGTTGGGTCACCGGTGACCCTGGTGGCAGCGGGATGGGACGGAACGCCAGCTCCATGTCGGGTGGAAAAGCGTCCGCGAGCCACGCACGAACGTCCTCCGAGCGGGCGCCGTCGCTCAGCTCGATGACCGTCGCCGCCAGCCCCTCGAACGGGTGGTCGAGGGCGAGCTCGGGGGGCACGCCGTCGTCGAGGCCGAGGGCCCAGTCGAAGCGGTACAACAGCGTGTGGATGTGGTCGCGCTCCGGGAACATGCGGCCGTTCTCGTGCAGCCACCGCACTTGTTTCAGCGCCCAACCGAAATGCTCGTCGTGCTTGCCGTCGATGACGAAGTACACGGCGAGATAGCTGCCGAGGGTGTCGTCGCCGAAGAGTGCGGGATCGGTGCCGATGCGCAGATCCTTCAGTTCCTTCGTCGCGACCCAGCGCCGACCCGCATACAGCCACGGGCCCACCATGCAGCCGGCGTAGAAGTGATCGCGCTCGTACCAACGGTTGTACGCGACCTCGTGGCCGCGATGGGGCTCGACCAGCGTGAAGAGCATGCTGCCCAGCCGGATCTCGCCCCCAACGTCCATGGCCGCGGACTGTAACCAGTACGGTCGCGGGCATGACCGACGGGGTGGATCTCGAGCAGCTGTTCAAGGACTCGGTGGCCAAGGCGAGCGCCGGCGACTGGGGTGGGGCCAGCGAAGGCTTCAGCCAGGTCTACGACGGCACGTCCGGGAAGCGGAAGGCCTCCGCGGCCTTCAACATGGGCGTCTGCTGGCTCAAGCAGGGCAACTCGGAAGGGGCGATGAACTGGATCGGCGAATGGCTCGCCTCCTCTGAGAGCAGAGGCGACCCCCAGCGCCCCATGGCGCTGGAGACGTTCTTCGAGGCGTGGCGGGCCAACACCGCGTTGGAAGCGTCCTTCTTCTCCGAGTAAGGCGCCCGCCGTTCCTGACGACCCGTCAGGTCCGGCGGGTAGCATCCGCCGCATGGACGACTTCCCGAGGATCGTCTCGGTCGACGACCACGTGATCGAGCCCGCTCATGTCTGGCAGGACCGTCTGCCCGACAAGTACAAGGACGTGGGGCCGCGGGTCGTCCAGCGCAAGGGCAACATGACGTTCGTCGGCGGCGTCTTCTCGTACGAGCCCGACGACGACGGCGCACTCGGCGACTGGTGGGTCTACGAGGACAAGCAGGTTCCCCAGACTCGGTTGTCGGCCGCCGTTGGCTTCCCTCGCGACGAGGTCAAGGTCGTCCCCATCACCTACGAGGAGATGCGGCCCGGTTGCTACGAGCCCAAGGCCCGGGTCGAGGACATGGAGGTCAACCACGTCGAGGCTTCCCTGTGCTTCCCGAGCTTCCCCCGCTTCTGCGGGCAGACGTTCATGGAAGCGAGCGATCGCGACCTCGCTCTCCTGTGCGTGCAGGCCTACAACGACTGGATGGTCGAGGAGTGGTGTGGCGGCTCGGACGGCCGTCTGATCCCGCTCGTGATCATCCCGCTGTGGGATGCCTCACTCGCCGCCGACGAGGTCCGTCGCAACGCCGACCGCGGCGTGCACGCCGTCTGCTTCAGCGAGATCCCGCCCTATCTCGGGCTGCCATCCGTGCACGACAAGGACGGCTATTGGGAGCCGTTCGTCGCCGCGTGCGAGGAGACGGCGACTGTGATCTGCATGCACATCGGGTCGTCGTCGAAGATGCCGTCCACGTCGCCCGACGCTCCGCCCGCCGTGGGCTCCACGCTCACGTTCAACAACGCCATGGCGTCGCTGAGCGACTGGCTGTTCTCGGGGCTGCTCGTCGAGCACCCGGACGTGCGTCTCGCGTACAGCGAGGGCCAGATCGGATGGATCCCCTACATCCTCGAGCGCGCCGACAAGGTGTGGGAGGACAATCGGGGTTGGGGAGGGGTGGCCGACAAGGTCCCCGAGAAGCCGAGCACGTACTACTACCGGCAGATCTACGGATGTTTCTTCGACGACGAGGTCGGGCTGGCCAACCTCGAGCGGGTCGGCGTCGACAACATCACCTTCGAGACCGATTACCCGCACTCGGACTCGACGTGGCCCCACACCAAGGAGGTCGGCCTCAAGCTGATGGGCCACCTCCCGGCGGACACCATCCGCAAGATCGTCCGCGGTAACGCCATCCGCATGCTCTCCCTCGACCTCGAGCCCTGACCCCCCGCATTCTCGACGCAATAGCCCGTCGAATCGACGGGCTATTGCGTCGAGAAGCGCTCACGGTTGCTGAAAACTAGAACGTGTTCTAGTGTGGACGGGGTGCCGGACCGGCTGTTGATCGGGGGGTCGTGGGTCACCGGCGACCGCGGCAGCTACCCGGTCGTGAACCCGGCCACCGAGGACACCGTGGGCGAGGCGCCCGAGGCGTCGGTCGAGCAGGTCGAGGCCGCCGCCGAGGCCGCGGCGGCCGCCTTTCCGGCGTGGTCGCGGTCGGCGCCCGCGCAACGTGCCGAGCTCCTCGAGCGGGCCGCGGACCTGTTGCGCAAGTACACGGAGGACCTCGTGCCCCTCGTGCAGGCCGAGACCGGGGCCACGATGCGTGTCACCCGCACGATGCAGGTGCCGACGTGCGGCGATCGCTTCCGGCGCTACGCCCGCGGGGCGATGGAGCCGACGACCATCCCGCTGCCTCCCGGCGAGATGCCGGCCACCGCCCTCGGGGCCGGCGGCCTCATGGGCGCCATCGCCGTGCGCCAGCCGGTCGGCGTGGTCGCGTGCATCACGCCGTACAACTTCCCGATCGTCAACATGGCCGGGAAGATCGGACCCGCGCTGGCGATGGGCAACACCGTCGTCGTGAAGCCGGCGCCGCAGGATCCGCTGGCCGTGCTGCGGGTGGCCGAGATCCTCGACGAAGCCGGGTTTCCTCCCGGCGTCGTGAACGTGGTCGTGGGATCGGAGGCCGACACCGGGGAGGCGCTCGTCGCCAGTCCTCACGTCGACATGGTGAGCTTCACCGGCAGCACCGGCGTCGGCCGCCGCATCGGCGCGGTCGCGGGCGGCGGCATGAAGCGGCTTCTGCTCGAGCTGGGCGGCAAGGGCGCCGCGCTGGTCTTCGACGACGCCGACGTCAGGACTGCGGTCACCGCGATCGTGAGCACGTGGGCGTTCCACTCGGGCCAGATCTGCACCGCCCCGACCCGGGCGCTCGCCCAGCGCGCCATCTACGAACCGCTCGTCGCCGGGCTGAGCAAAGCGGCAGCCAGGCTGAAGGTGGGCGACCCCTTGGAGACCGACACCGTCCTCGGCCCCCTCATCACCGAGGCGCACCGCGACCGGGTGGAGAGTTATGTCGCCACGGGCACCGAAGAAGGTGCGGACGTCGTGGCCGGCGGCGAACGTCCCGCGCTCGACCGCGGCTACTACGTGAGCCCGACCCTGCTCGCCGGCTGCCGCCACGACATGCGCGTCGTGCAAGAGGAGATCTTCGGCCCGGTCGTGGTCGTGGTCCCCTTCGACGACGAGGACGAGGGCGTCGCGTTCGCGAACGGCACCAGCTTCGGTCTGTACGACTACGTGTTCTCGGCCGACACGGCGAGGGCGATGCGGGTCGCCAAGCAACTGCGCAGCGGCAACGTCGGCATCAACACCGTGCAGCGCAACCACGAGGCGCCGTTCGGCGGGTTCAAGCAGAGCGGCGTCGGCCGCGACGGCGGCAGCTTCGGCCTCCATGCGTACAGCGAGCTGCAGTCGATCGTGTGGCCCGGCTGATGGGGTTCGACCTCGTGATCAAGGGGGGGACGGTCGTCGACGGCACTGGGCTGCCGCGGCGGCGGGCCGATGTCGCCGTGCATGACGGGCGCATCGCCGAGGTCGGCTTCGTGGACGACACCGGCGCCCGCCGGGTGATCGACGCCGACGGCAAGGTCGTCGCGCCGGGGATCATCGACCCGCACACGCACTACGACCCGCAACTCACCTTCGAGCCGTACGGCACCTCGTCCTGCTACCACGGCGTCACCACCGTGGTCGCCGGCAACTGTGGGTTCTCGGTGGCGCCCGTGCATCGGGACGACCGGGCCTGGCTCGTCCAGCTCTTCGCCCGCGTCGAGGGCATGGCCGCGAAGGCCCTCGACGGGATCGCCGACGACTTCGAGACGTTCCCCGAATACCTCTCGGCTCGCGAAGGCAAGCTCGGCATCAACCTCACCTGCTACATCGGCCACTCCGCGCTGCGCCGGTGGGTGATGGGCGAGGCCGCCCAGGAGCGGGCCGCCACCGACGACGAGATCGCGGCGATGGCGGCGATCGTCGGCGAAGCGATGACCGCGGGGGCCGCCGGGTTCTCGTCGAGCTCGTCACCCACCCACGTCGACTCGCACGACCGCCCGATCCCGAGCCGGTTGGCCGAGCCCCGGGAGGTCGAGGCGCTCAGCCGCGCCGCCGGCCGCGGGAGCGGCGGGCGAGGGTCGATCGCGTATCTGCCGTTCTCTGCGGTCGGCGGCATCACCGCCGACGACGAGGACCTCCTCGTGCGCATGAGCCTTGACGCTCGTCTGCCCGTGATCATCCAAGGCCTCGGTGCCCGCTCGAAGGTCGACGCCCCCACGGCGGGCTGGGACAACGCCAAGCGGTTCCTGGACGAGGCCACCGGCGCGGGGGCGGCCGTGTACTCGATGGTCATGTCCAAGCCGTTCAACCGCACCTTCTCGCTGGCGACGGGGACGACGCTGTACGAGGGCGCCCTCGAGTTCCACCGGATGTTCACCCAGGCCACCACGGTGGGCGAGCGCATCGCACTCCTGCGCGACCCGTCGTTCCGGGACGCGCTCCGGCCCTCGGTCGACAACCCCAACCGTGACTCGACGAAGGGGCCGACGCTCCCGCCGCCCCATTGGCCCGACCTGTACGTCAATCGGGTGTCGAAGCCCGAGAACGAGAAGCACGTCGGCCGGTCGCTGGTCGACATCGGCACCGAGCTCGGCGTGCATCCAGCCGACGCGATGGTGGGCCTCGCGCTGAGCGAGGACCTGCGCGTCGAGTTCGTGTGGCGCACCGAGACTCCGGAGTGGATCGAAGGCACCCGGGAGGCGCAGGCCGACCCGCACATGATCGTGGGCACGTCCGACGGCGGAGCGCACCTCGACCGGGACGACGGCGCGGAGGCCACCAGCTACTTCCTGCGCTACTGGGTGCGCGAGTGGGCCGGCTTCACGTTGGAGGAGGGCGTCCGCCAGATCACCGCGATACCCGCCGCGCTGTGCGGCCTCGGCGATCGCGGGCTCCTGCTGCCCAACTACGCGGCCGATCTCTTCGTGTTCGACCCGGCCACGATCAGCCCGGCGTACAAAGCGTTCGTCCACGACTTCCCGAACGGCGAAGGCCGGTGGATGAGCAAGCCCGAGGGGGTGTTCGCCACCATCGTGAACGGTGAGCCGATCGTGATCGACGGCGAGCTGCAGCCCGACGCCGGCCTGCCCGGCCAGGTGCTGCGACCAGGGCGGGCGTTCGCGTGAGGGCGATCGTGTGGACCGGCGAGCTCGAGGTCCGCGACGACGTCGAGGTCCGCGCCCCCGAGGCCCACGAAGTGCTCGTGCGCATCGTGAACGCGGGCCTGTGCCACAGCGACGTGTCGGTGATCGACGGGACGATCCCGTTCCCGACCCCGGTCGTGCTCGGCCACGAAGGCGCCGGCGTCGTGGAGGCCGTCGGCGCGGCCGTGACCCAGGTCCACGAAGGCGACCACGTCGTGCTCACCACTCTCGGCAACTGCGGCCAGTGCGCGGCGTGCGATCGGGGCCAGCCCACGCACTGCCGCCAGACCATGGGCCGCCTGCCGCGGCCGTTCACCGTCGGCGGTGAGAAGGCGTTCCAGTTCGCCAACACCGGGGTGTTCGCCGAACGGACGGTCGTCAACCAGACCCAAGCGATCGTGATCGACGCCGACGTGCCGCTCACGTCGGCGTGCCTCATCGGCTGCGGCGTCGTGACGGGCGTGGGCGCGGTGCTGAACCGAGCGCGGGTCGGCACCGGCCAGACGATCGCGGTGATCGGCGTGGGGGGCGTCGGCCTCAACGTCGTCCAGGGCGCGGCCATCGCCGGGGCCGGCCGCATCGTCGCGGTCGACACCAACCCGGCGAAGGAGGCCGTGGCGCGCGACTTCGGCGCCACCGACTTCGTCGACAGCGTCGACGCGGTGAGAGAGCGGTTGCCGAACGGCGTCGACTTCGCCTTCGAGTGCGTGGGCCATCCCGCATTGATCCGGGCCGCGATCGACATCCTCGACTGGGGCGGCAGCGCCGTGCTCCTCGGCGTGCCCAAGCTCGGCACCGAGGCGTCGTTCGTCGTCAACACGCTCTACAACGACAAGTCGATCCTCGGCTGCCGGTACGGCGCCACCCGCCCGCATCACGACATCCCGATGCTCGTCGACCTCTACAAGGCCGGACGGCTCAAGCTCGACGAGCTCGTCACCCAGACCTACCCCCTCGAGGACGTCCAGCAGGCGCTCGACGACCTCCACAACGGCAAGCTCGCCCGGGGCGTGCTCGCTCTCTGAACCAGGAGCCACCACATGGAGTTCGGGATCTTCGCCCAGCTGTTCGTGCCCAAGTTCGAGCGCGCCGTCGACCCGGACGCCGAGCACAAGCGCATCATGCGCAACGTCGAGACCGCGCTGGCGGCCGAGCGCAGCGGCCTCAAGTACGTCTGGTGTCCGGAGCACCACTTCCTCGACGAGTACTCGCACATGCCCGGACCGGAGGTGTTCCTGTCGTACATCGCCGCGCAGACCGAGCGCATCCACGTCGGTTCTGCGATCTTCAACACCACGCCCCCGGTGAACAAGCCGGCCCGGGTGGCCGAGACCGTGGCGTTGATGGACCACCTCACGCAGAACCGCTTCGAGTTCGGCACGGGGCGGGGATCGTCGACCACTGAGGTGTTCGGCTTCGACATCCCCGATCTCGCGCTCACGAAGGAGATGTGGCGGGAGACGATCCGCGAGATCCCGAAGATGTGGAAGCCAGGCCAATACTCGTACGAAGGCGAGTACTTCCGGATGCCCGCGCGTGAGGTGTTCCCCAAGCCGTACGGCCCGTCGCACCCGGCCATCTGGGTGGCGTGCGGCTCGCCGCCGACGTTCGCGGAGGCCGGCGCGCTGGGGATCGGCTCGTTCTGCTTCTCGGAAGGCTCGGCCAGGGACATCGAGCCGTTGGTGAAGCAGTACAAGGACAACGTCGCCCATGCGACGCCCGTGGGCGACTACATCAACGACAACCTGATGGCCGTCACCAACCTGGTGTGCATGGAAGACCGGAACGAGGCGTTCCGCGTCGCGTCGGACATGGGCATGAACTACTACACGAGCCTCATGCACCACTGGCTCGACAACATCCCGACGCCGGACTGGTTCCCGAAGTGGCCGGAGCTGCTGCCCGAGCCGACGCCGGAGCAGATCGAGCAGGCGACCCTCAACGGCTACGCGGTCGTCGGTGATCCTGACGACTGCGCGCGCGCCGTCCAGCGCTGGGCCGACATCGGCGTCGACCAACTCACGTTCAGCCCGACGACCAACACGCTGTCCACCGAGGCGGTGGTCCAGTCGATGGAGCTGTTCGGCAAGGAGGTCGTCCCCCAGTTCGACAAGGACCCGGTGCACTCCACGACCCGCTATCGGCAACGTGCCGCTCCCTGACTGGTTCACCGAGCTGGCGGCGAACGTCAGCAACTGGGGCCGGTGGGGCGACGGCGACGAGATCGGCACGCTCAACCTGATCGACGGCGACGCGGTGCGTCGCGGGGCGGCGAGTGTGCGGACGGGCCGCCCGTTCTCCGTCGCCGTCCGGCTCGACCAGCACAGCCCGCAGATCGGGAGCATCCCGGGGCGCGTCAACCCGCTGCGGACGATGATCGCCATCAACGACCAGTACGGCAGCGACGCCGACAACTTCTGCGTCAACGACGACATCGTCGTGATGGGCCTCCAAGCGGCCACCCATTGGGACGCGCTCGCGCACGTCTCGTACGGCGGACTCATCTACAACGGGTTCCCTGCGTCGACGGTGACGGCCGAAGGCGGCGCGGCCCGGTGCGGCATCGCCCGGGTTCGGACCTTGACGACCCACGGCGTGCTCCTCGACGTGGCGCGAGCGCAGGGCGTCGACCGCTTGGCGCCGGGCACCGGCATCGGCATCGACGACCTCGACGCCGCGGTCGACCTGGCCTCGATCAGCATCGAGCCCGGCGACGTCGTGCTCGTGCGCACCGGGCACATGCAGCTCTACAAAGCCCGCGACCGCCAGTCGTACACCGGTGGCGAGCAGCCGGGCCTCACTGTCGACACCGTGACGTGGATGCGTGATCACGACGTGGCCGCGGTGGCCACCGACACCGTCGCCCTAGAGGTGTTCCCCGGCGAGCACGCCGCCGTCCTGTTCCCCGTCCACCTGCTCCAGCTGCGGGACATGGGTCTCACCCAAGGCCAGAACTTCGACATGGAGGCGCTCGCGGACGACTGCGCGGCCGACGGCGTTTACGACTTTCTCCTCGAAGCCTCGCCCCTGCCCTTCATCGGCGGCCTCGGCTCGCCGGTCAACCCAGTGGCCATCAAGTAACGGCCCCCATCCCGTTCTGGCGTAGAAAGGCGACGAGCGCCGTCGTTCTGCTACGCCAGAACGGGTGGCGGGCGCCTGTAGGGGGTTCCGTTGTCGCTGACGTTCAACTTGGCTGACCTGTGGGAGGCGATTGCTGACCGCGTGCCGGACCGGCTCGCAGTTGTCACGGAGGCCCGTCGGGTCACGTACGCGGAGCTCGAAGCCCGGGCCAACCAGCTCGCAGCGTGGCTGGCCGCGCAAGGCGTCGCACCGGGCGACCACGTCGGCCTGCACCTCTACAACGGCACCGAGTACCTCGAGGGGATGTTGGCGGCCTACAAGCTCCGCGCCGTCCCCGTGAACGTGAACTATCGCTACGTCGAGGAGGAGCTGCGCTACCTGTTCGACGACGCCGACCTCGTCGCCCTCGTCCACGACGTCGAGTTCGGCCCGCGCATCGACGCGATCGCCGACCGGGTGCCGACCATGCGGGTGCGCCTAGCCGTCGGAGGGGGCGGCGGGTACGAAGCGGCACTCGCCGAGTCGTCGCCCCAGCGAGTCGAGATCCAACGCTCGGGTGACGACCACTACGTGATCTACACGGGCGGCACGACCGGCATGCCGAAGGGTGTGGTGTGGCGCCAGGAGGATGCGTTCTTCGCGTGCTTCGGGGGCGGCAACCCCATACGCGTCCACGGTCCGGCCGAGCAGCCGAGCGACGTCCTCGAGCGGATCACCGAGACGCCCTTCGTGGTCCTGCCGCTCGCGCCGCTCATGCATGGCGCCGCGCAATGGACGTCGTTCATGTGGCTGTTCGCGGGCGGACAGGTGGTGCTCACGCCGTCCCGGCCGCGCACCGACTACTCCGCCGTCTGGCGGCTCATCGGCGACGAGCGGGTGAACCTCGTCGTGGTCGTCGGCGACGCGGTCGCCCGTCCGTTCGTCGAGGAGTACGCGGCCCACGCGGGCGAGTACGACCCCAGCTCCTTGACCACGATCGGCTCGGGTGGCGCGCCGCTCTCGCCCTCACTCAAGTCGACGTTGGCGGAGATGTTCCCCAACGTCTTCATCGCCGATGGCTACGGCACCTCCGAGACCGGCGCGCAGGCCACCAATCTCGGGGGCAGCCGTTTCTCGCCCATGGACCCGAACACCGTCGTGCTGGACGAGACCACCCTGGAGCCGGTCGAGCCCGGCCGCGGGGCCGTCGGCCGGGTGGCCCGCCGCGGCCACATCCCGTTCGCCTACCACAAGGACGCGGAGAAGACGGCGGCCGCGTTCGTGGAGCACGCCGGCGAGCGATGGGTCCTCACGGGTGACATCGCCACTCTTCTCGACGACGGCAGCATCGAGATCCTGGGCCGGGGCTCGCAGTGCATCAACACCGGCGGCGAGAAGGTGTTTCCCGAAGAGGTCGAGTCTGCCCTGAAGGCGCATCCAGCCGTCTATGACGTGCTGGTGGTCGGCGTGCCCGATGAACGGTGGGGCCAGCGGGTCACCGCCCTCGTGCAGCCCCGGCCCGGAACGTCGGTCGATCTCGGGTCCTTGCAGGCCCACTGCCGCACGCTGGTTGCCGGGTACAAGGTCCCACGAGGGCTGGTGGTCGTCGACGAGGTCGTGCGCTCACCCGTGGGCAAGCCCGACTACCGCTGGGCCCAGCGGGCCGCGGAGGTCGCGGGGTGATGGAGTGCCGAAACGAGGCCGACGGCCGAGCGCCGGCGGAGCGGGACGACGTGTAGCCGAACGGCCGAAAGGCGGTGAGCTAGCCCGACGAGTATGTGCGGGCCCCCGGGGGATAGAAGTAGCCCTCGGCCGACAGGGCCTTGGACACCCTGGTGGGGGAGGCGGCACGACGCTTGGCCGCCGGTGCGGCTCGGGGCAGGGTGGGCGGGCGGTTCCGGGGGCCGCGCGTCGATCGTGCGGCGCGCTTCGGTGCGGTGGCGGGCATGGGCCAGGCCCTACCCCATCGGTCGAGTTGCCACTCCGATGGGTCAGAGGGCGAGGAAAATCGAGGCCAGCCAGCTACCGGTGAGCGGGACGACGCTCAGCGCGGCACCGGCGCCGAGCAGCCACCGCAGCACCTCCGCGGGCGGCGTGTCAGGAGGCAGGGCAAGGACGAGACCGCGCCGCGAGTGGTCCTGGAGGCGCCGCCACCCGGCCGGCAGCTCCCAGCCGGCGTCGCGGAGGCGGTTCAGGCCGTTCGGGCCGGTGCCGTGCTGGATCCCTACCGAGGCGGGCTCGAACCCCCTCCGGCGCCGCGCGCCAGGGGTCCACGTGCAGACCGGGACGTCGGGGCCGCGGCCTGAGAACAGCCCGAACAGCGACGAGCGGGTGTCGCCGACGGCGTCGGACGGGATGCCGGGCTGGAAGTTGATCCAACCCGCGTGATCACGGGCAAGCGTGATCATGCGGGCGACGACCACATCGGGCTGTTCCGGTCGGAACTCGATCAGCTCGGGCTCGGCCACGGGGCTGTGTCTACCGCGTCAGCGAGCAGCAGACGGCACCCGCGCCAGTAGGGTTGACGGACCGTCAGATTCTGGCTGAAGGGATCGAGCGATGCTCGAAGCGAGGAACCTCTGGGAGCTCGTCGTCCTGCGAGCCGAAGCCACCCCGGACGCGCAGCTCGGCGTCGACGAGGAGAAGCGCACGATCTCGTTCTCGGACCTCGTCGGCGAGGCCGAGCGCGCGGCCGCGGGCCTGGCCCGGGTCGGCATCGGCGTGGACGATGTCGTGTCCTGGCAGCTGCCCACGTGGTTCGAGTCGATGGTGCTCGTGTGCGCCCTCTCGAGGCTCGGGGCCGTGCAGAACCCGATGTTGCCGATCTACCGCCAACGCGAGGTGGGCTTCATCACCCGCCAAGCCGCGAGCGCACTGCTGGTCGTCCCGGGCACGTGGCGCGGCTTCGATTACGAGGACCTGGCCCGGTCGGTGGCCGTCGAACGCCCCGGCCTCAAGGTGCTCGTCGCCGACCGCGCCCTTCCTCAAGGTGACGCGTCGACACTGGCGCCGCCGCCCGAGCCGCCGTCGACGCCCGGCGACGCGCCGGTGCGGTGGGTCTTCTACACATCGGGTACGACGGCCGATCCCAAGGGCGCGAAGCACACCGATGCGACGATCATGGCCTGCGCGGTGGGCATGTCCGAGCGGTTGGCGCTCACGCCCGACGACCGCGCCGCGATGGTCTTTCCGTTCACCCACATCGGCGGCATCACGTGGTTGTTCGCCAGCCTGCTCACCGGGTGCACGCTGATCTTCCTGGAGGCGTTCGATCCGAAGGCCACCGTCGAGCTGCTGCAGCGGGAGGAGGTGACGGTGGCCGGCGCGGGCACGCCGTTCCACATGGCGTACCTCGCCTACCAGCGCGAGCAGGGCGGTGCGTCGATCTTCCCGCACGTGCGGGTGTTCCCGGGGGGCGGCGCACCGAAGCCGCCGCAGCTCCACTACGACGTGAAGGCGGAGATCGGCGGCGTCGGCATCGTGTCCGGTTACGGTCTCACCGAAGCGCCGATCGTCTCGATGGCGTCTGTCGACGACAGCGACAACGTGCTGGCCCACACGGAGGGCCGAGCGACCCGTGGCGTCGACATGCGGGCCATCACCCTCGACGGCCGCGTCGCCGAGTTCGGCGAGGAGGGCGAGATCCGGGTACGGGCGCCGCAGCTGATGAAGGGCTACCTCGACTCGACCCTCGATGCCGAGGCCTTCGACACCGAGGGGTACTTCCGCACCGGCGACCTCGGCCGGCTCGACACGATGGGCAACGTCGTCGTCACCGGACGCCTGAAGGACATCATCGTCCGGAACATGGAGAACATCTCCGCGAAGGAGCTCGAGGACCTCCTCTTCACGCACCCGAAGGTCGCCGACGTCGCGGTGGTCGGCCTGCCCGACACCCGCACCGGCGAGCGGGCGTGTGCCGTCGTGGTCGCCGAGGACCCGGCGGATCCGCCCACCCTCGCCGAGCTGTGCGCCGCGCTGCTCGAGCACGGTCTCATGAAGCAGAAGCTGCCGGAGCAGCTCGAGTTGGTCGACAGCCTTCCCCGCAACCCGACGGGGAAGGTCCTCAAGTACGAGCTGCGCGCGCAGTACGCCGGCGCCTGATCCGAAGGGAAGACCGTGGGTTTGTTGGACGGCAAGACCGCGATCGTCACCGGCGCCGGTCATGGCATCGGCCGCGGCCATGCGATGGAGTTGGCGCGACACGGCGCCCATGTCCTCGTCAACGACCTCGGGTCGTCGGTGAGGGGCGAGGGCGCGAGCCCTGACGCCGATTTGACCGTGAAGATCATCGAGTCCCGCGGCGGGGTCGCGGTCGCGAACTACGCCGACGTCGCCGACGAGGCCGGGGCCGAGGCGATGGTGCAGCAGGCCGTCGACAGGTGGGGCCGTCTCGACGTCCTCGTGAACAACGCGGGCATCGTCCGCGACAGCGTCATCTGGAACATGGGTGTCGACGACTTCGACGCGGTCATGCGCGTCCACGTGCGGGGGACGTGGCTGCCCTGCCACTTCGCGGCGCGCCACTGGCGGGCGCGCAGCCAAGCGGGAGAGGCGTTCACCGCCCGCATCATCAACACGGTCTCGGGGGCGGGACTCGTCGGCAACTTCGGCCAGACGAACTACGCGACCGCAAAGGCCGCGATCGCCAGCCTCACCCAGACGCTGTCGCTCGAGCTGTACCGGATGGGCGTCACGGTCAACGCCATCGGCCCGGCCGGCGCCACCCGGATCACGGCGACGATGCCCAACGCGCCGGACGTCATCGAGCCCGACGACCTGGCCGAGGGCGACTGGAACCCGATGGACCCCGCGGTGTCCTCACCGGTCGTGGCCTGGCTGGCGAGCGACGAGGCCCAGCACGTCACCGGTCAAGTGATCCGCGCCGTGGCCCAGCGGCTCGTCTGGATGAAGGGTTGGACGGACGGCCCCACCATCGACAACGGCGGCAAGCGCTGGGACGCGTCGAAACTCGGGATGCAGCTCGCCACGGACGTCTTCGGCACCCGCGCCCCGGGTCTGCGCTTCTGACCGGTTTGGGAGCGGGCGGTGATGAGGCGCGAGGCTGTCGGCCCATGGCGCGCTGGAACCGCGAGGACATCCCCGACCAGAGCGGGCGCACGGTGCTCATCACCGGCGCGAACAGCGGGCTCGGCCTGCGCTCGGCCGAGGCGCTGGCCACGGCGGGTGCGAAGGTCCTGCTCGGGTGCCGGAACGCGACGAAGGCCGCGGTGGCGCTCGATGCCGTCAAGGCGGTGGCGACCGGCGCGCCGCCGGAGGTCGTGTCCATCGACCTCGCCGACCTCGACTCGGTCAAGGCGGCGGCCGAGCAGGTCGACGGCATGGTCGACCGGCTCGACGTGCTCATGAACAACGCCGGCGTGATGGCGATCCCCCTCAACCGCACCGCGCAAGGCTTCGAGGCCCAGCTCGGTACCAACCATCTCGGCCACTTCGCGCTGACCGGCCGGCTGTTGCCAGCCTTGTTGCGCGCCGACGCTCCCCGCGTCGTGACGACCTCGTCGCACGCGCATCGGGTCGGGAAGATGCACTGGGACGACCTCAACTGGGAGCGCGGCTACAAGAGGTGGGGAGCGTACGGTCAGTCGAAGTTGGCCAACCTGCTCTTCATGCGCGAGCTCGACCGGCGGGCCACTGCGCACGAGACCGCGCTTCTGTCGGCGGCCGCCCACCCGGGCTACGCCGCGACGCACCTCCAGTCTGTTGGCTCGGAGATGAGCGGCCGCAAGCTCGCCGGCCGGGTGATGGGAGTCGGCAATCGTGTCGTCGCACAGTCCGACGCGATGGGCGCGCTGCCCCAGCTCTACGCGGCGACGATGCCCGACGTGAAGGGCGGTGAGTACTTCGGCCCCGACCGGCTCTTCGAGAACCGCGGTCACCCGAAGCGGGTCGGCAGCACCTCGCGCTCCCGAAGCGAGGCTGACGCCCGGCGCCTCTGGGAGGTCTCGGAGGAGTTGACCGGGGTCACCTACCCGTGGCCCGGTTAGCTACGCGGGGTCGCCGAGGGCGCCGGCTTCCCGGAGTTCGGCGATCCGAGGTTCGTCGTAGCCGAGGACGTCGCGGAGGACCTCGTCGGTGTGCTGGCCGACCGCGGGAGCCCGGCTCGGCACCTGGTGCGCCTCGCCCACGAGCTTGACCGGATGGGGGAGTTGGTCCGCGCCGACGTCGGCGGCCGGCAGCCAGGGGAGGCGAGCCTGGAACTGCGGGTCATCGGCGAGGGTCTTCGGCGTGTTGGCCGGCGCGATCGGCGTGTTCACCTCGCCGCCGAAGACCACCCACGCCGCGGTGGTGCGGGTGCGAAACACGGCGCGCAGCTCGGCCCGCAGCTCGGTGTTGCCTCGGGCGTGGTCCGCGTACTGCGAGCCGGGATGGCGCTCGAACAGGTCGGGCCGACCGATTCCGTCGCAGAAGTTCTTCCAGAACTCGCGCTCGCTGGCCATGAACAGGACGTGCCCGTCGGCGGTCTCGTAGAACTGGTAGCGGACGCCGTCGCGCATCCCGGCCGTACCGGGCGCCCGGCGCTCGTACCCGTCGGCCGCGTTTCCGGTGACCTCGCTGTCGGGGCGCTCGTAGGCTTTCCACGTTTCGCTCCGCAACCAGTCCATGGCGGCGGCCGCGTCGGACTGGGCGATCTCGAGGCGGCAGCCTTCGCCGGTGGCGCGGGCGCGGACGATGCCGGCGAGTATGCCGAAGGCGCCGAACAACGGCCCGGCGTGGATGCCGACCGACGGGTGCTCGGGAATCGCGCAGAAACCGTCGGCGGTCGTCTCGGGCTGCACGAGACCAGCCCACGCGTCGTACGCGATGCCGTGGCTCGGCAGGTCCTTGTACGGCCCGGTCATGCCGTAGCCCGAGATCGTGCAGAACACGATGCGCGGGTTGACCGTGCGCATCTGGTCGTAGCCCAAGCCCCGCCGTTCGAGCCCGCCCGGTCGCATCGCTTCGACGACGGCGTCGGCGTGGCGGACCAGTTCGAGGTAGGTCGCGACGCCGGCCTCGCTGCGCAGGTCGAGCACGATGCTGCGTTTGCCGCGGCTGATGTGCAGATGCATCAGCGACACGCCCTCGACGATCGGCCATGTCATCTGGCGGATGTAGTCGCCCTGGGGGGCCTCCACCTTGATGACGTCGGCGCCGAGGTCGGCGAGGTGGGTCGTGATCTGGCCCGGCCCGAGCATCGAGCTCTCGATCACTCGGACGCCGTCCAAGGGCGGCGGTCGGTCGGACATGGTTCGGTCGCCTCCGATCTGACGGTGCGTCAGATGCTAACGGTGCGTCGTTGAGGCTCAGACGCCGTAGGTGATCGGGGTGCCTGGACGCACGTCCTTGTGCAGACCCTCAGGTGACTTCACCACTTGGCCGTTCACAAGGACGTAGTCGATCCCGACGGCCTCTTGCGCGGGGTTCGCGACGGTTGACCGGTCGGAGACGGTCGTGGGGTCGAACACGGTGATGTCGGCGTCGGCGCCCCGCTGCAGGCGTCCCTTCCTGCGCAGGGCCGGGGCGCGCGCCTCGAGGCGGCGCGCCGGCCGGATCGTCATCTTGGCCAGCGCGTCCATCAACGAGAGGACCTTCCGGTCGCGCACGTACACACCCAAGGTCCGGGTGAAGCAGCCGGTGCTCCTCGGATGGTTGTTGTTCTCGGGTTCGAGGATGGCGTCGCTCCCGATCATCGTCAGCGACGACTTGAGCCCGGCCACCACGTCGTCGTCGGGGATCGCGTAGGCGACCGCCAGCTTGTTCTCCTCGCGGTACTGCCGGAACGTCGCTTCGGTGAGGCGCTCACCGGTGCCCGGGATCTCGAGGTCGCCGTAGGAGATGTGGTAGCGGTCCTGCCAGCCGTCGGCGAAGCGGGGCGACGCGAGGTACGTCGCCCAGAAGTCGTACGGATACATGCACGCCGACACCCCATGGCCGTCGGCCAACGCTTGGTCGAGGAGCGCGAGCGAGTCGGGCATCGAGAAGGTGCCTCCCGTGCTGGTGATGTGCTCGACATGGACGCCCGCTCCCGTGTCCTTGGCGATGCGGATGATCTCGTCGAGAGTGTCACGGTTCGTGCCCGGCGGCTGATTGTCGGAGTAGCGGCCGTGGAAGAAGCACGGCACGCCCTTCTCGGCCGCCACCTCGGCTTGGGCGCGCATCTCGTCGTAGGTGATGCCAGGCGTGTACTCGGGCTCGAAGTCGACGCCGATCCAGCCCTGGTCGATCTGCTGGGCCACGTCGTCCTTGAGGCGGGCGATCTGGTCGGCGGTCGCGGCGTCGCCCGACCCGAGACCGATCCAGCCCTCGCCCCGCATCCATGGGTTGTCGTACGCGCCCCCGTAGTGGCACGGCGAGCCCTCCGACCCCCACCGCGCGAAGAAGTCGGGAGCGCGGGCGTCGAGGCCGTGGCAGCCAAGGTTCGTGGTGACGCCGTCGGCGATCTTGAACCAGATGCCGTAGCCGTTGGGCTCGTACGACAGGATGTCGATGAAGCCCGGCGCCACGACCCGGTCGGCGACATCGAAGATCGTGCGTCCGGTGAGTGCCGACGGCGAGATGGCCGCCACCGTCGGACCGTCGATGCCGACGTTGGCCACCCGGTCGTAGCCCGACGCCGGGTCCATCACCCGGCCGTTCGCGAGCACGGCGTCGTAGACGTGATCGGCGGCAGGTGCCGCCGCGGCACCCTCGACGGCCGCGGGCTCCGATGGTGACGTATGGCCATCGGTCAGGCCGTCCACGTGCGTCTGCCCGTCGGTGCCGGTCGACCCCAGTTCGCGCAGCGCCAGCACGCTGGCGGCGCCGTAGCCCAGCACCAGCAACAGCTTGCGACGATCAGGTGACGGCGGCCCGCCCGGTGTGCGGCCCTCAGCCACAAACGACGAATCTACTGGGCATCGGCAGGTCGACTCGGCCGCGGCCGGCTACTCGTTCTCTTCGTGGCTGCGGCCGTCGACGTTCCGCCGCCGGAGGCCCGAGGCCAAGCCCCGCAACCCGACGCCGATCAGCGTGAGTCCGGTGCCGATCATGGCGAGGGCGCCGACGGGTCCGCCGGTGCGCGGCAGCTGGGGGATCGGCGGCGCAGTGGCGACGGGGCCGGCCGGCGCGACGGGGATCGTGGTCGTGGTGGTCGTCGTGCTCGTTGTCGTCGTCGTCGATGTCGACGTCGGCGGCGGCGCCAGGGGCCGGTCCTCGATCCTGACGTCGACGGTCTCACCGCCGGTCACCGTGAACTCGGTCGGCGCAGCCGCGTCGTACCCCGCCGGCGGCTTGGCCTCGGTCACGACGTAGTCACCCGGGAGCAGATCGCGGACGACGAGCGGGCGGACACCCGACGCCTGGTGCACGACCGCGGTCTCGTACGTCCCGTCGTTGTCAGCGTCGTAGGCGATCGCCAACTCGGCGCCGGCCAGGGGCGCGCCGGTCGCGGCGTCGAGCTTGCGGATGCGCGCTCTCCCGCGTCGGGCGTGATCGGTGACGTCGACCGTCACCGTCTCGCCGGCGACGACGTCGACGGCGACGGGGGCGGCCGAGCCGTAGCCCGGAGGTGGTCGAACCTCCGCGAGCTCGTACCGCCCCGCGGGTCGCTCGACGGCCTGGCTCCGGCCATCGCCGCCTATGTCGAACGTGGCGACGGCACCGGCGCCCGTGGCGGGCCGGAGCTCGAACTGCGCGCTGCCGACCGGTAGGTACGGTTCGGCGTCGCCGGTCTTGTGCACCACGACGCGGCCCGTCGGGACCTCGGCCGTGAAGGAGGTGGTCGCGGTCGCCGCGACGGTTGCCGGCACCGCGACCCGTTGAGCCGGCGTCGTCGTCGACGCGAACGCGTGGAGCACCAGATCAGGCAGCGCGGCCGAAACGTCGAAGCGGTTCAGTCCCGGGCCCGCGGTGAACGCGATCGTCGCGATGCCACTTCCGTCAGTGGCGGTGGACGGACCGTCGAGGGTGGCGCCGGCCGCGGTGGCGTTCAGGGCGATGTCGCCTACGGCGATGCCGGCATCATCGGTGATGCGCATGGTCAGCGTGCCCTGCGCTCCCGCCGGGACGGGTTGAGCCTCCGCGGTGAGCCGGTACGGCGAGACCAGGTCTTGGTGAGCGAGCGCATCGGCCTTGATTCCTCGCGCCCGCGTCAGTACGTCGGCCTCGGCGCCGCCGAACCCCGCCATCGCCGTGACCGGAAGCGTGTCCACGTCGAGCATGCCCTGCGGGTATCGCGCGGCCATGACGTCGTGCAGCACGAGCATGAGCGCGGCGGCGTCGACGTCGTCGGGACTCCAGCCATACCGGCCGATCGCCCACGCCATCGCCACCCGCAACGGCGGCGCCTGGTCGGCGACGTCGGTGGGCGCGTAGCCGAAGGCTGCGTCGGGGGCGTGACTCCCGTGGTCGATGCACCAGGCTTCGCCGAGCGCGCCCATCCCGTAGCTGCCGTACCAACTGGTGAAGCCGGCGACCGTCGCGCGGAACCCCCGTTGGTGGACGACGGCCGCACCGGCCGGCGCCGGTGCCCGGACTGCGACGGCGCCGAGGAAGACGGCGGCGGCGAGGAGTCCGAGCGCCGACGACCGGACGGCGCGGGTGGGTGGGGCGGTGCTGGAGCGGGGCGCACAGGGCACGGCTCGCCCTTTCCGTCGGGAGGGGACGAAGGCCGGGACCGAGCGGGAGGCACCGGCGAGGGGGCGAGCCGAGCCCCGTGTGCTGACTTCTGTGTTCTAGCAGTCTATTTCAGTCTGTGTCAAGCACTCTCACATACAAGCCCGCCGGTAGGCGGACCGCACCCCGGCGGCGTCGACGGCGGGGTCGGGCTCGATCACGGTGCCGGTGCCGAGGCCCCAGGCGGCAGCGACCTCTTCGGGCGGACGCCCGGCGAGGACGGCCGCCGCCTGCACGCAGGAGCCGGTGGCTACATGCTCCTCGCCGTCGGGGACCTCGACCGGGATCCCCGACAGGTCCGCGAGGATCCGCCGGTATGCCCCGGACCGAGCCCCCCCGCCGACCAGGACGATGCGCTCGCGGTTGATCGACACGCCCGCGGCGAGGAGCGCGTCGAGACCGTCGAGCACCCCGCACACCACGCCTTCGAACGCAGCGCGGGCCAGGTTCTCGCGCGACACGTCGGATCGGATGCCGGTGAGCGCTCCGGTCGCGTCGGGGCGGTTGGGGGTGCGTTCTCCGTTCAGGTACGGGACCAGCACGAGGCCGCCGGCGCCGGGTGCGGCGTCGAGTGCCAGCCCGTCGAGGGTGTCGTGGTCGACGCCGAACAGCCGGGCGAATGCGTCGGTGACGTGGGTCGCGTTGAGGGTGCAGACCAGCGGCAGGTAGCGCCCGGTGGCATCGGCGAAGCCCGCGACCGCTCCGGTCGGGTCGGCGATCGGCTCGGCCGCCACGGCGTACACGGTGCCGGAGGTCCCGAGCGAGATGGCCACGTCGCCGGGCTCGAGCCCCACGCCGAGGGCGGCGGCCATGTTGTCGCCGGTGCCGGGACCACACAAGGGCCGACCGCGCAGCCGCAGCTGCTCATGGATGGATGCCGTCAGCCAGTCCGACGGCTCCGACGGCGCCAGCACTCGGGGAAGGCGAGTTGCCCATGCGTCGGCGCCGATCCCCGAGACGTAACGGTCGAGGAGGTCAGGGCGCCAGCGCTCGTCGAAGGAGGACCAGTAGCCGGTGCCCGACGCGTCGCCTCGGTCGGTGACGAAGCGTCCCGTGAGGCGGTAGGTCAGATAGTCGTGGGGGAGGAGCACGGTGTGGATCCGGTCCATCACGTCGGGCTCCGCGGCCGCCAGCCACGCCAGCTTCGAGATCGTGAACGACGCGACCGGGACGACACCGACGGCCTTGGCCCACTGTTCCGGGCCCAGGTGGTGTACGAGGGCCGACGCCGCCGCGGCCGACTCAGTGTCGTTCCACAGCTTCGCGGGGCGCAGCGGCGCCCCCGCCCCGTCGAGTACTACAAGGCCGTGCTGCTGGCCGGCGACCGCCACCGCGGCGATCTCGCGTGCGCCGGTCTGCTGCGCTGCGCTCACGAGCGCGTCCCACCACTCAGTCGGGTCCTGCTCGCTGCGAGGGGGCGTCGTGGGGGTGTGCGGTGCTCGGCCGGAGGCCAGCAGCCGGCCGTCGTCGGCGTCACGAACCTCGACCTTGGTCGACTGCGTCGAGGAGTCGACGCCGAGCACGAGCGGCACGGAGAGTGCGGCTCCTAGCGGATGCCGAGCAGGAGCTCGGTTACCAGTTGATCGAGTCGCTCGTGGCCGTAGCCCTGGGCCGCGAGCCGCTCGAGGTCGAACGGCGTGCGCCGCAGCTCCGCGATCGCCTCCGGCGTCGGGCCGGCGGGCAGCGTGGGCTCATCGATGCTCGCGGTCTGCGCGTGCGCGAGCGCGGCCACGATCTCCGGGTCCTCACGAAAGCGAGCCGCCTTCTCGCGCAGGATCAGGTACGTGCGCATGCAGCCGCGGGCGAAGTCCCACACGCCGTCGGCATCCTCGGTGCGGTACGCGTGGGCGTCGAAATGCCGCATGCCGTCCCAGCCCGCGGCCTCGAGCAGCTGCACCACGTAGAAGGCGTCGCGGATCCCTTCGGACCCGAACCGGAAGTCTTGGTCGTACTTGCCGATGCGCTGGGCGTTCAGGTCGATGTGGAAGAGCTTGTCGTGCCACAGCGTCTGGGCCACGGCGTGGTGGAACGACAGTCCCGACATCGTCTCGTGCGCGAACTCGGGGTTGAGGCCCACCATGTCCGGCCACTCGAGCTCGGTGATGAACGCCAGCGCGTGGCCGACGGTCGGCAGCAGGAGGTCGCCCCTCGGCTCGTTGGGTTTCGGTTCGAGCGCGAACCGGAGCCCGTAGCCGCGCTCGCGGACGTGCGCGCAGCAGATGTTCACGGCTTCGGCGTATCGATCCAGTGCGCCGCGGACCTCCTTGGCGGCATCCGCCTCGCACCCTTCGCGTCCGCCCCACATCACGTACACCGACGCGCCCAACTCGATGCCCAGCTCGATCGCGTCGAGTGTCTTGGCCACCGCGTACCGGCGCACCGCCGGATCGTTGGCCGTGAACGCCCCTTCCTTGAAGACGGGATGGCTGAAGAGGTTCGTCGTCGCCATCGGAACCTTCATGCCGGTGTCGTCGAGGGCGTGCCGGAACCGCTTCAGGATCGCCTCGCGCTCGGCCGGACTCGAACCCGGTGGCACGAGATCGTCGTCGTGGAAGCTCACGCCGTAGGCCCCGAGCTCCGCCAGCCGCTGGACCGATTCGACCGGGTCGAGCGGGCTCCGTACCTCACGGCCGAACGGGTCGCGGCCGACGTTGCCGACGGTCCACAGCCCGAACGTGAAGTGATCCTCAGGCGAGGGCGTGTACGCGTCGGCCATGCATCCAGTACAGCACTGCGGCGCGATCGCGGTTTCAGCCGCGCGCGCGGTGGGCAAATGAGCGGGCCATGGAACTATTACTCATCCTCCTACTGGTGCTCGTCGTGCTCGGGCTTTTCGGAGGCCTCGGCTGGCGCAGGCGGCGTTACTACTGAGTCGGGGCAACCATGGCACTCTTCCTCGTTCTCCTTCTCATCCTTCTGTTGTTCGGCGCGGGCTTCGCCGTCAAGGTGCTCTGGTACGTGGCCATCGCGTTGCTCATCCTGTGGCTGATCGGGTTCGTGGCCCGCGGCTCCGAGCGGCGTTGGTACCGCTGGTGACGTAGCGCCGCGGGCGCGGAGGTTTCTCCTCAGCCGCGGGACGAGGCTGAGGTGATTCGCGGGGATGTGGTGGTCAGGGGTCCTACAGACCCTTGACCACCACAGGCTGGGCCGCCGGGCGGGTGGCGCGGTGGGATGGCGGCGGCTCGGTACGGTGCGCGGGTGGTGCGTTGGCGGCTCCGCCGCTTGTCGGTTCTGGTCGCCGTCGCGATCGTCGTGGCTGGGGGCATCGTCGTGTTCGGGCGCGCCGCTGCGACGACGCCCGGCGCGGCCCTGGGCGCCGCGGGCCAACGGCTGGTGGCGACGACCCGGCCGCCACGCGATCTCGACGCGTACCGGGGTCTCGGGGCGTGGGTGGACGCGTTCGACTACGCGCCCGCGTACCAGCCTGCCGGGGGCGCGCCGTCGATCGACCCCGGCGCCGTCGACGACATGGCCACGCACGGGGTCAGGACGCTGTTCCTCCAAGTGGCGCGCAACGACGCCCGATCACCCGGCGGCATCGTCGACCGTGCGCTGCTCGGCCAGTTCCTGGTGCGCGCCCACCGGCACGGCATGCGCGTTGTCGGTTGGTACCTCCCCAAGTTCGGCGACGTGGCCGTCGACCGCAACAACATCGACGCGATGGCGACGTTCGAGACACTGGGTCATCGCCTCGATGGCATCGCGGTGGACATCGAGTTCACCGAGGATGTGCCCGACCCCGAGCTCCGCAATCAACGCCTGATCGAACTGTCGACCGGACTGCGCGGCGAGATGGGTGCCGATGCGATCGCCGCGATCGTGCTGCCCCCGGTGCTCACCGAGGTGGTCAACCCCGATCTGTGGCCCTCCTTTCCTTGGCGCGACCTCGCGCCGCTCTACGACGCTTGGCTGCCGATGAGTTACTGGACCTTCCGTTCGGGCGCGTCGGGCTACCACGACGGCTACGTCTACAACGAGGAGAGCACGCGGCGGCTGCGGGCCAACCTCGGTGACGGCGACGCGGTCGTGCACGGCATCGGCGGCATCGGCGATTTGATGACGATCGCGGAGCTGGACGCGTTCGCCCAGTCGCTGGTGGACACGGCGGCCGTGGGCGGCTCGATCTACGACTGGAACACGATGGGCACCGAGGCCAAGGCCGAACTCGAGCGCCGGTTCGGGATCGGCGTGCTGGCGGGGCTCGCGCCTCCGTGAGCGTCATGGTCGACCGCCCTCGCTGATCGCCCGACCGGCGACTCTGGCGACGTCGCGGGCGATGCGCGGCGGGAGCAGCGAGTGGACGACGTCGAGCAGGTCGGTGACGTCGGCGAACTCCTCGAACACCCAGCGCGAGAGCATGCCGTCGTCCATCCACGAGGCGAGCGCCGGGTCGATCGCCCCGATCGTGTGGGTGCCCTGGGCCCACGCGCGACGAAGGCCCGACCACGTCGTGGTGCGCGCCAGCTCCGCGGCGAGCGCCTCGAGCGCGTCGGGCGTCGCCGCACGTTGGCCCCCACGACCGGCGCTCAGAACGCGCACTGCGGGATGCATGGCGGCGACGTCGAGCCACCGGCGAGGGCGTCGACGCGGTGGCTCCGACGCGGCGGTGGCTGCGATGAGATCGAGCCACACCGTGGCGAAGAGGGCGTCGGTGCTCTCGGAGGGGGGCGGCGTCGGCAGGCCGAACGCTCGTCGACAGACGTCGTCGATGCGACCTCCGGGAGGCGAGCGGCCCGACTCGACGACGACGGGCAACTCGCTCGCCAGGCGAGCGGCCGATGCCCACGTACCGGATCGACCGACCAGGTGGACGAACCGCGCCTCCGACCGTGCGTCCGCCGCGTCGAGATGGCGAGCCTGCCCGACCGCCGACACCCCGAGGGCGGTCCAATCGGCCGGCGCCATGAAGCCGAGCAACGCGACGGCTGGGTCGTCGAGCAGCGGCAGGAGCCCGAGCTCGACGGCATCCGGTGGCGCGTCCACGCGATCGGCGACGACCCGAATGAGGGTGGGCGCGTCGATGTCCTTGCGTTCGGTCGCGTCGAGCAGTAGCTCCGCGAGGCCTCGGAGGTGGCTGGTGGCAGACGGCGGCCGGCGCCGACGCCCGGGCGGGCAGGCGTGCATCGGGATTCCCCCAGGAGGAGCGGTGTAGAGGTGACGGCGACCCGTCAGCCGCTCCGTGGGCCATGCCGATCGGCCAACGCGATACGACGTCGATATGCCTCATCGGGGGTCGCGAACCCGACGTGCTCACCATACGCAGGGGGTGTGACAAAGTCGGGCGGTGCCGACGCCGGTCTACCTCGAGTCCGGGTCGAAGCGGGTCTTCGCCTGTTCGCTCGACTGGCCGGGCTGGTGCCGCTCGGGCAAGGACGCCGACGCTGCCGTCGAAGCCCTCGCCGCCAGCGCCGACCGCTACCGCGCCATCGCGGACGGGGCCGGGGTGCGCTTTCCGAGGAACGCCGCCGGCGCGTTCGACATCGTCGAGAGGCTCAAGGGCGGCGGCGCGACGGACTTCGGCGTGCCTTACGAGATCCCCAAGGCGGACGCTCGGCCCCTGACTCGGGCCCAGGCGACGCGCCAGACCAACCTTGTCCTGGCCGCGTGGGCCGCGTTCGATCGTGTCGTCGCGGGCGCCCCGGAGACGCTGCGCAAGGGACCGCGCGGCGGGGGTCGGGACCGCGACAAGATCCTCGAGCACGTCGTGGCGGCCGAGGCGTCGTACGCGCGGAGCATGGGGATCCGGATGCCAGCACCCGACCCGAACGACCGGCCCGGGGTCACCGACCTCCGCGACGCGATCGCGGGTGCGCTCCGCAAGCCATCGGATGGAAAGCCGTTGGCCGCGAAGGGATGGCCACCGCGGTACGCGGCCCGGCGGGTGGCGTGGCACGCGATCGACCACGCGTGGGAGATCGAGGATCGCACCGAGTGATAACGGGACTCGCCCACACGGCGGTGTGCGTCGCCGACGTCGAGGCCGCAGTGCGGTGGTACGACGACGTGCTCGGGTTGCGCGTCCTCTCCCTGCCGCACCGAATGGCGGGGAAGGCGCTCGAGCGCGACATGGGCGAGCTGATCCCGTCGCCGGTGATCGTGAAGGCCGCCATCGTGGGCGTCGGCGACAGCGACCGCGTGCTCGAGCTCATCGAGTACCCGGCCGCGCCGCCGTCCTCGCCCGC
>WNGB01000186.1_pt1 | contig 142819 bp, 135 predicted proteins | sample 5400681 | NCBI WGS metagenome assembly WNGB01 (sample SAMN13153367, study PRJNA577476) | soil metagenome | isolation source: 115 cm soil or saprolite under grassland replicate 2 | place: USA:California | collected 2016-06-15
GCCTTTGTCACAGGGCTCCAATCCGCTCCTTAGCAGACCGCCTGTCAGCTACTCGATCAACCGGTTGACTATCGAGGTGGAATCTTCCTCCACTGGCAACACGCGCCTACGGGGCGCACTGGGCAAAATCGCGCGCGCGCCGTGCCCACGCGGACATGATACGGCAGGCGATTTTGCCCACCCTACACGCTCCTTCCTCTTGCCTTGTTTTGGCAACAATCGGGCCGTCTAGGCGTCGCGGGCTAGTGCATCTTGGCGTATGCGACTATTCTGCAGCTTGGAACCCGGCGCCCCAAGGGCACACCCAGCCTGCCACTTGCGCCAAGCATGTCCGGGAGCGGCTGATGAACGAGGCTGTTGCTTCCCTGGCTCCGACAGCCACCGGCGAGTCCATGGATTCGCCGTCCATGCTCAGCGCTGCGCCGAGCGTTCTGGAAATCCTGCCGGTCGCGATTTACGCCTGCGACGCCGCCGGGCGCATCCTGTGGTTCAACCGCAAGGCCGTCGATGTGTGGGGCCGCACGCCGCGCATCGGCGATGACAGCGAGCGCTTCTGCGGGTCATACAAGTGGTACTTCAACGGCCGCCGGATCGCTCGCGAAGCGACCCCGATGGCTTTTGTCCTAAAGACCGGCACGCCGGTCCATGGCGCGGAGGGCATGGTCGAACGGCCGGACGGCTCGCACGTATCGGTGATGGTGCATATCGATCCGGTCAAGGAGCGCGAGGGCAACGTCGTCGGCGCCGTCAACTGCTTCTACGACGTCACCCTCGAGCGCAAGCGCACGGACGAATTGGCCCGCAGCCAAGCCGCCCTCGAGGCCGGCCGGCAGCTTCTCCAGGAGCAGAGTCAGCGTTTCGCCACCACCTACGAGCACGCGACGGTCGGCATCGCGGAAGTCGATGCCGAGGGCCGGCGCATCGGCGTCAACGAAGCCGCCTGTGCGATCACCCGCCGCTCGCGTGCGGACCTGATCGGCGGCAACATCTTCAACGTCCTGCATGCCGAGGACCGCGATGACGATTTCGACCAATATCAGCAGCTCGTCGCCGGCGAGATCGATCGCTATTCGATCGAGAAACGCATCGTTCGCAGGGACGGCAGCGTGATCTGGGTCTCGGTGATGTGCTCGAGCGTGCGCGACGCCGCCGGCAAATTCGTCTATGGCGTGCGTATTTTCGAGGACATTACCGAGCGCAAGGTGGCGGAGGACGAACTGCGCGAACGGGAGCGCCAGTTGCGCGAGCTGCTCGAAGGGCTGCCGGCCGCCGTCTATACCACCGACACGCTCGGGCGGGTCACGTTCTACAACCCGGCCGTCGTCGACCTTTCGGGTCATCGGCCCGAGCTCGGCAGCGACCGATGGCCCGCCGGCTGGCCGCTGTTCCGGCCGGACGGCACGCCGCTGCCGCACGCTCAATCTCCCATGGCCGCGGCGCTGAAGGAAAACCGGCCCGTGAGCGGCGCCGAGGCGGTGGCCGAGCGCCCCGACGGCACGCGCGTCCCATTCATCCCGTATTCGACGCCGCTGCACGACGCCTCGGGCACGCTCATCGGAGCGGTCAACGTCTTGGTGGATGTCAGCGAGCGCAAACAGGCCGAGACCGCGCAAAGGGTGCTGCTCGACGAGCTGAACCATCGCGTCAAGAACAACATGCAGATGCTGCATTCCCTGCTCAGGGCGGCCCAGCGCGAAACCGGCAGCGCGGAGGCTCAAATCGTGCTTGCGGATGCGAGCCGACGCATCGCCGCCATGGCGGCGGCGCAGCAAGTGCTCTACGAGGCCGACCATCCGACCAATTACAACACCAGGGACTTCCTCGCCGCGGTATGCAGCAGCGCCAGGCAGTCGTTGGGCAAGAGCATCGATATCGTCTGCGACTCCTGCACCACCGAGCTGCCGAACGATACCGCCATGCCGTTGGCGCTGATCATCAACGAGCTCATCACCAATGCCGCCAAGCATGGAACGACAGGACGCGACGACGCCTCGATCAAAGTCGGCTTGACGAAGAATCCGGACGCGTTCGAGCTGTCGGTCGAGGATGCCGGGGGCGGCTTCGATTTGGAGGACGTCCGCCGCCGCTCGTCCGGGCTGGGCCTGGTGACCGGTCTTGCTCGGCAGCTGGGCGGAACGTTCAAGGTCGAACGGACGCCGGGTGCGCGCTGTGTCGTGCGTTTCCTCGAGCAGCGAGGTCGCGACAACTAGAGGATCGCAGATGACGATGTTGAGCCTGCTCAGCCAGTCGGCGTCCCCGCACAAACAATCCGCCCTGGTTTTTCTGCCAGACGAGCGGTCGTCCGAGCAAAAGACCAACGAGGTGCCGCGCATCCTCATCGTCGAGGACGATTACCTCGTCGCGATGGAGGCGGAGGCCGCGCTGGTCGAGGCCGGCTTCGAAGCGGCGGGAATCGCAACCTCGGCCGAGGAGGCAGTGAAGCTCGCGAAATCCGAGCGCCCGACGCTGGCGGTCATGGACATTCGCCTCATCGGCCGCCGCGACGGCGTCGATGCAGCGCTGGAGATATTCCGGGAGACCGGGGTGCGCTGCATTTTCGCCACCGCGCATCACACATTGGAGACGCGCGCGCGGGCGGCGCCCACCGCACCGCTCGGTTGGCTTCCCAAGCCGTACTCGATGGATGACCTGGTCGAGACGATCAGGTTCGCGCTCGCAGAATTGAACGGCCAGGATTAGCGTTGTTTGGTTAGGTTGCGTGTCCCGGCCGAGCGCGCGTTTGCGCGCGACAGCCGGGACCCAGGGGCCACGTGGTGAGCGCGTCCCAATGATGCGCTTCGCGAGTCTTGCGCTCGGTCCACGCAAGTCGGGTTTACCCGACTTGCGCGCATTTTAAGTGCCGATCTCGGGTAAACCCGAGATCGGTGTCTCGTTCCGCTCGTGCTTCGCACTCGCTTCACTCGCCCGGGACACGTTGCGCATATGCGGCAAGCGATTTTGCCCACCCTACGCTCTGGTGACCACACCGACGATTCCAGCTTTGTTGAATCTAAAGCAGGCTTCCCACTCCGAATGCGGGTAGCAGGCGCTGAAGAATCGCCGCAAGGCAAATCAGCACGACCAAAATCTTCAGCAGGTTGGCCAGCCGTGCATCACGGACAAATTTATCGATGAGGTAAAACAGCAGCGCACCGACGACAACGATGATCAATACGTTGATCAGCAGCAACAGCATGGATGTCCTCCCCACGCGGACTTTGCAGCTTCAGTGTACTACATGAATTTCCGAAAACGGCAGAAATTTCAGGGCCCGGGCAGCGACACGGAAAAACGGATCTCCCATGAAAAAAGCGACACCGGCGAAGGCCGCGATAGCCCTGGAACCAGTGCTCGTTTCGACGTGTTATATGGATGCTGGATCGCAAAAATGGATCGCAATTGCGGGAACCGTCATGGGAACCTTCAAGGCACCTCACCATTTCAAGGCACGTCACGATCTCGAGCTACCGGATATCGAGCTGGTCAGCGCCAAGGTCCACGCGGCCTGGATCGAGAGCAAGCGCGCGCAAGGCGTGACGTCGCGAAAGTCCGAGACCAGCGAAGAGCTCATGGTCCCCTATGACCAACTCTCCGAGCCGGCCAAGGACCTCGACCGGCAAACGGTGCGGACCGTGTACGCGGCAATCAAAGCCTTGGCTTGAGTAGGACGCCTCGCAATGAAACGCATATCAGCAGCCGCTCTTGTCTTGTTGACGTCGGGAACCATGGCGCTTGCTCAAAGCGACCCGCCGAGCAATCCAAGTGCCACGCCGGGCATAGGTTCCGGCGCGGGTCCGACTTATAGTGCGCCACGTAGCTCGACAGCTCCGGCTCAGCCGAGTGCCCCGAGCACTCCCTCAACGGACGGAACACTCGGCCAGGCTCCGCCCCGCCGGAATCAGCAAGGAAAGAGCAGCCCGGGCGGCACGACTTTGGGACCACAGCCGCAACGGTGACGCGAGCTTGGCTCTCCGCGTGCGCAAAATCGCGCGTGCGCCACCAGGGCGTTGTTCACGCCCGTCTTCGCGGGCTATGCCCACGCGGACATGATACGGCAGGCGATTTTGCCCACCCTACGCTCGCTTCGCCCTCGTCCTGAGGAGCGCGCACCCGATCTCGGGTTTACCCGAGATCGGCACTATTGAGTGCGCAAGTCGGCTACAGCCGACTTGCGGTGCTTCGAGACGCATCGCAGCGCAGCCGTATTTGTGGAAACGGACGTGCCTGGCTGCGCTGCGATGCTCCTCAGAGGCCGAGAGAGACCTTTCCGCCCTCATCCTCAGTTGCGCAGCGGCGAGCGGATTTGATTTGCTTCGCCGATCGTCAACAACGACAATCGCGGAACGGAAATGCCCGGGAGGAAACGCATGCGCGCTCGGCTGTTGCAGGTTGTGGTCGCGGGTCTGCTGCTCGCATGCACGTCGATGCAGGCCTCGGCGCAGGCGGACGCCTATCCCGGCAAGCCGGTGCGGATCATCACCCATTCGGCGGCCGGCGGCGCCCCGGATGTGATGCTGCGCATCGTCGGCGACGGGCTCGGTGCATTATTGGGCCAGCAGATCGTGGTGCTCAATCAACCGGGCGCCGGCGGCGCCGTCGCGGCCCGTGCCGCGGCCGCTGCCGCCCCCGACGGCTACACGCTCTACATGCCGGCGGCGTCGGCGTTCGTGACCTTGGCCGGGTTGCAGCCGAACTTGCCGCTGCAGGTGCCGCGCGACTTCACGCCGATCGGCTTCGTCGGCGAGCAGCCGATGTTCCTGACGGTCACGCCGCAGCTCGGCGTCTCCTCGCTCAAGGACTTCATCGCGCTGGCGAAGCAGCAGCCCGGCAAGTTGTCGTACGCGGCGACCGGGCGCGGCACCATGACCCACCTGACCGGCGAGCTGCTCAAGGCGAGGGCGGGCATCGACGTGCTCGCGGTGCCTTATACCGGCGGCGCGCCGCAAGCCCTCAACGATGCGCTCGGCGGGCGGCTCTCGATGGTGATCGAGGGGCTTGCCGCGCTCGCCGGCAGCATCCAGGGCGGAACGATGAAGGCGATCGCGGTCGGCGCGCCCGAGCGGCTGCCGGATTTTCCCGATCTGCCCGCCGCCGCCGAAGTGCTGCCCGGGTTCAACGCGCGCGGCTGGGCAGCGCTGGTCGCCCCGGTCGGCACGCCGGATGCGATCGTCAACAAGGTCAGCGACGCCTTGCGCAAGGTGGTCGGCGAGACCGAGGTGCAGAAGAAGCTCGCGCTGACCGGCAGCTACGTGCGCCCGATGTCGCCGGCCGAGGTCATGGCCTTCATCCAGGCCGATCAGCAAATGTGGAAGCCGATCCTGGAGCGGATCGCCGCGACGCCGTGACAGTGCCGCAAGCACCTGCACGTCTAACTGCCATCCCAACATTGCGCCATGCTAGAGCGATTTCGGCTGTGATGGAGATGGATTGCTGAACGGGCGGCAAACTCGGTGTGCTCCCTCTCCCGTTGGGAGAGGGGTGGGGTGAGGGGTTAAAGTTTCTCGATAGGCTTCGAACCCCCTCACCCCCACCCTTGTATGGGGCTCTCGTTGTCAAGCACTGATTTAGCCACACGGTTCTCTTTCCACTTGCTTCGACCTCTCGATTGGGCGTCTGTCGACGGCCGGCGCCGATCGACATCACGAGTCAGGCGGCGCCGGCCCGTCGACGGCGCCGGCCCGTCGACAGACCGCTGCACGGACAAGACAATCGGAGGCGAGCCTGCCATCGGGGTGGCGACCATCGCGCCACAACCTTGTATTCGGTGTGGGATGATCGAGAAGAGCTGGCTCCTCGAGCATCCGAACCATGATGCAGCCATGCGCATCGGCGGCGAGGCTCCTCGGAGGCGGGCCCATTCTCTCCCTCGGCATGGAAGCCATGGGTTGGGGCGGGTCACCGCCACCTCGGATCGTCTTGGCGTCGCATCACGTCGAGCCGGATGAACGCCGAACCTGTTGAACCCTGTTTGCTCCTACATTGTTTCGACCAAATTGTTCAGATTGCCGGCCGCAGCTTGGCGCCGGCCGGCACCTCGCCGGTGGTCACATAGCGCCACAGCGCGATCAGCAGCTTGCGAGCCAAAGCCACGATCATGGTTTTGCGGAGGTCCCCGCGGGCGTCTGCGGTGCGTGCTCGGTACCACTGCGCCAAGGCACTTTCCTTCTGGAACATGAGCCAGCGCCACGCCAGCTGGATCATGCCCCGCCGCACGCGCGCATTGCCCGCCCTGGCCAATCCCTTTTCCCGCCGCTTGCTGCCACTCTCGTCCGGCGCGCCGGTCAGGCCGCCGTAGCGTCCCACCGCTCTTTCATCGCGCAGATTGCGCGAGAGCACTTCATGAACCAGCATGTCCGCCGTCTCGACGCCGATGCCCATGACCTTGGCCAGCAACAGCAGCATGGGATGCGCGCCTTCCTGCGGCGCCCGTTGCAGGCGCTCCAAGCGCGTCCGCTCGATCTCTTTGATCTGATCGCGGATCAGGCGCAGTCGCGCCATGTCACGGCGCAGCTCGGCCAACGTGTTCGGCGGCAGCGGCGCGCCTTCCGGCGTCCGCAGCTCCCCAAGCCGTTCCAAAGCCTTGCGCAGCTTCACATTGAAGTTGCGCACGCCATGGCGGGCCATCACCGCCTGCAGGCGGCACACGATGCGGCCGCGCTCCTTGACCAGGTGCTGGTGCTCGCGGTTCGGGCGCCGAGCGTCTTCCTCCGCCAGCATTGGGATCGCCGCCATGCTGCAGTGCTTCGGCTCCCCACGCAGCCAGCCCAGAAAGGCGCGCATCAGCAAACTCGTGTCCAGCCGATCCGTCTTCGCTCGCCGATGCTCGCGCGACACCGGGATGCTGGTCGGATGAATCACGTCGGCCTCGATCCCCCGAGCCCGCAGCCACCGCGCCAGCCAAAACCCGTCGCGGCCAGCTTCAAACGCCACCGCAATCCGCTCGATCTTGCTACCGGCTTTGATGGCTTCGTCCCGCCACCGATGAAGAAGCCGCAGCAGCGCGTTTGCATCCGGATCCTGCTTCTTCAACGGCCGCCGGCCCAGTCCGGGAACAAGACCCGCAACCAGCCAGCTCTTGAGACTCAGCTCGATCACTGCAACCAGCGTGCTATTCTGTTCAAAGGCGACGAGGGATCGGCTCAAATCGTTCCGCTTCATGGGGCGCTCCATCGGTTGTCTTGCAACAACGATGGTGCCATACCCTCGTCGCCGCCCCCATAGCATCTCTCCCCTCCGGGGAGAGGGAGCGCACCGAGTTCGCGGCACGTTGGTTACCTCCATATCATTGATGAAACCAATCTAGCGCTCGCTGCGTCGAATACGCGTTTCGCCGGAGCTGACGCACGGGTCGTGCGACAGTTGGTCAGCCGCAAGACATCGACATTGCGCTATCCTCGGCCGCACGCAAGCCGTGAGTGGAGCGATCGGACATGGGTACGATGCGGGAGCTAATGCGGGCCGGCGCGGCCATCGTTCTGTCCGCGGTCACCGTGGCGTGGGTGCCGTCGTCGGCCCAATCGCAGGCGCAGACTTGGCCGCAGCGGCCGGTCAGGTTCATCCTGCCGCTCGGGCCCGGCTCCGGGGTCGATATCACGTCGCGGCTGCTCGCCGACCGGCTGGCGGCGCGCTGGGGTCAGTCGGTGGTGATCGAGAACCGCCCCGGCGGCGACGGCGTCGTGGCGGTCACCGCCTTCACCGGCGCGCAGGACGACCACACCTTGCTGATGTCTCCCACCTCCTCGTTCACCCATCATCCGTGGACGCATGACAAGCTGCCATACGATCCGCGCGACCTGGTGCCGATCGCGCGCGTGACCAATACGCTGGTTGCCGTCGTGGTGCCGGCGTCCTCGCCGATCAATTCGCTCGCCGACCTGGTGGCGGCCGTCCGCGCGCAGCCCGGCAAGCTCAACTGGGCCACCATCACCGGCTTCTTCGATTTCATGTTCGAAGGCTTTCAGAAGAAGGCCAATCTGGAGGTCGCCCGGGTGCCCTACCGCAACACGGTGCAGGCCGCGAACGACCTGGCGGAGGGGCGCATCCAGCTGATGATGTCGGCGTTCGCCATCATCCGTCCGCTGGTGCAGGCCGGCAAGCTCAAGATGCTGGCGTTCACCGCGCCCGAGCGCGCGTCGATCGCGCCGGATGTCCCGACCGCGGCGGAGGCGGGCTTTCCGGACCTGACCATCGAGGGCCTGGTCGGTCTGTTCGGACCACGCAACCTGCCGGCCGAGGCGCGCGAGCGCATCGGGGCGGACGTGCGCGAGGCGTTGCGCGATCCGGCCATCGCCGCGCGATTGACCGAGACCGGGCAGGTCGTTAACCCCGGCACGGCGGCGGAGTTCAGCGCGGCGATCGATGCGCAACGCGCGCAGGCGGCCGCGGTCGGCAAGCTGCTCGGCATCAAGCCGGCGCAATGACGGCGTCGGGTGGCGGCTCGTGGGGCGACGTCGAGGTCCTGGACATATTGAGAGGGCCGGTCTCCCGGCCCTCCTTTCCATTTGCACGTCGAGATATTCAGGCGGTGACGTGCGGCGGGTTGCGATGCACCAGCCACAGCTCGATGGCGGCGAGCACCGCCACGACGATGCCCACGATGACATGGTTCCGCATCGCGGCTGCATTCGCCTCGAAGCCGAGCACCCAGGGGGCGACAAGCACCCAGAGGCCGAGAACGAGATTGATCCACTCTTCCCATTCAGCGAAGGCCGCGAGTGCTGCGATCGCAACCAACGCAATCACTGCGCCCAGAACCCAGGCGTTCCAGCCGGCCGCGCCGCTGTCAAAGCCGAAGATCCACGGCGTCAAGAACAACCATCCACCGAGGATCAGGTTGATCACATCGATGAACGACTCATTCCGCCATTTCTGCATGGCGACCTCCTCTTGCGAAGGCCGACCCCCGTGCCAGGCAAGTAGTGAACGGCGATTTTCGTTTCAAGACGTTTGTTTTGTTTCAAGACATTTGGTGCAATGCAAAATGGTGTCCGCCATGAACGATCTCGGGTCGCCAGCACGCGATGGATGCGGCCGGCGCGCGTGGGTCGTGAGCGTGACGGCGCTGATGCGCTCGATCATCGCGGCAATGCTCCGACTGGCGAAGGTGTCGGGTTACGCGCGGAGCGATGGCGATGCCAAAATCCGGGAACCCGGGCCGCGCTAACCCGACCTACGAGCTCCGTCCTCGTGCCGCCCCGGCACGGCCGCGGATGTCGCCATCGTCATCGCAGCGGCCGGGCGAAGCTCAGCTCGTGACCATCCGGGTCGGTCAAGTGGAAGAACCGCTCGCCCCACTCGGCGTCGCGCGGTGCCGTGTCCGGGCGATAGCCGGCCGCGATCACGCGCGCATGCAGGGCGTCGACGTCGGAATGGTAGAAGATGATCCGTCCCCACCACGACCAATTCCGCTCGGCGGATTGGGCGATGAGATTGAGATAGCCGGTTCCGCCCCGGAAGCTGGTAAAGGCCGCGTCTTCGCCGCCATGAACGAGCTCGAATCCCAACATGCGATAGAAGCGCACCGCGCGCGGCATATCGTGGGTCGCCAGCGTGACGGCACTGATGCTTTCGATCATCGCGGCAAGGCTCCATTAGCGGTTCCGACAAAACTGCAATCGTCGGTGTGGCCCATGCGCGTGCCGCGGGCTCTACCTCTCCCCGCTTGCGGGGAGGTGGCGGCGGATCACTGCGCGGTTCGTTTCGCTCGCTGAGACCTAGGAGCTACGAACGCCGTGACGGACTTGATCCGCTATCCAACTGGCCCGGTTCGGCGCCTTCGAGTTGCGAGAACCGCACCTGCAGAATCTCCTTCATCGTCACCCGGCCGTCGCGGTGTTTTTCGACCAGGACGAGTTGCTGCGCCTCGGGCAGGCCGGCGGGAATCACCATCTTTCCACCGGCTTTCAGCTGGTGGATGAGCGGCGGCGGAATGAGGTCCGGCGCGGCGGTCACGATCACCTTGTCGAACGGGGCGTGCTCGGACCAGCCATGATAGCCATTGGCGATCCTGAGCTCGACGTTGCCGCAGCCCTGCTCACGCAGTCGCAGCTTCGCCTGTTGCCCGAGCTCTTCGATGATCTCGATGCTGTAAACCTGGCGGGCCAGCTGGGCGAGGATCGCGGCCTGGTAGCCCAGCCCGGTGCCGATCTCGAGGACAACGTCGTCGGCGCCGACGTCGAGCAGGTCCGTCATCAATGCGACGATGAACGGCTGCGAGATGGTCTTGTCGAAGCCGATCGGAAGCGGAAGGTTGGCGTAGGCGAACGGCTGCAGCTCGATCGGCACGAACTCGTGCCGCGGCACCTTGCCCATGGCGGCCATGACCCGTTCGTCAATGGCCGCCTTGCCGATCGAGCCATGCAACAGCAATGTCCTGGCGGAAATTTCCGCCAGCATGTGCTGACGCAGGACCGCGAAGTCTTCCGCGCTCATTGCGCAATCCCTATGGCCGGCGCACGCATTGCGCAACCCCCATGGCCGGGCCGGACTCGCGCCCCCGGGCCGCGCCGATACCTGCGAGCTCATACCAACGGCGCAAATCCTGACCCGAACCTTTCGATGACTGTTATCGACGTGAGGCCTGCTCCGCCCTCGTCCTGAGGAGCGCGCATGCACAGGCTTCTGTTCAGCACAACGCACTCGCGTGCGCCCGTCTCGAAGGATGGGGGCGGCCCGGAACCTCGGCGCGACCCCATGCTTCGAGACGCATCGCCGCGCGCCCAGACGCGGGGAACAGTATGTATCTGCCTCGCGCTGCGATGCTCCTCAGCATGAGGCCGAGAGAAACCTTCTCCGCCGTCATCCTCAGGGATCACGGTGAGAGTGAGTCATTCTCGGCTGCCGTTAGTATAAGTCATTCTTCGCGGCCATAGGTATCAGTCCGCCTTGATGTTGGCGGCGCGGATGACCTTGCCCCACTTCTCGGTTTGCTCGGCGACCAGCTTGTCGAAGTCGGCGGCCGAGCCCGTGAACACCGTTCCGCCCAGCTCGGCGAGCCGCGCCTTGATCCTGGGATCGGCGAGGCCCGCATTGATCTCCTTATTGAGCTTGTCGATGATCTCGGCCGGCGTGCTCTTGGGGGCGCCGACCGCGACCCAGGCGCTGGCCTCGAAGCCGGGCAGGAATTCGCCCACGGTCGGCAGCTCGGGCAGCACCTCCGCGCGCGCCGCGGTGCCGACCGCCAGCGCGCGCAGCTTGCCGGCCCTGATGTGCTCGATCGACGCCGGCAGGTTGTCGAACGCCGCCTGCACCTGGCCGCTGAGCAGATCGGTGAGCAAGGGCGCCGAGCCGCGATACGGCACGTGCAGCATGGTGACGCCGGCCGTCATCTTGAACAGCTCGCCCGCCACGTGCGAGGTCGTGCCGGTGCCGAACGACGCCAGGGTGACCTTGCCCGGATTGGCCTTGGCGTGGGCGATCAGCTCGGGCACGGTCTTGACCGGCAGCGACGGATGCACCTCCAGCACCAGCGGCGAGCGGGTGATGCCCGCGACCATCGCGATGTCGCGGGCGAAATTGAAGCTCAGCTTGTCGTAGAACGTGGTGTTGATCGTGTTCGACGACGTGGCGGCGAGCAGCGTGTAGCCGTCGGCGGGCGCGCGCACGACCGCTTCGGCGGCGAGGTTGGCGCCGGCGCCGGGCCGGTTCTCGATGATGACCGGCTGGCCGAGCCGCTCCGACAGCCATTGCCCGATCAGGCGCACGGCGATGTCGGTGGTGCCGCCGGCGGGAAACCCGACCAGCAGGCGCACCGGCCGGCTCGGGTAAGCTTGCGCCGTTGCCGGCCGCGATACCGCCGGCAACGTGGCGGCGCCGGCTGCCAGCTGCAGAAATTTACGGCGCGGAAGGTTCATGGCATTGCTCCACGATCATTCCACCAGCGCGATCACCCGCGCCGGGCTGGCATCTCCGCCTTTGATCTTCAACGGCAGCGCGACCAGCACGAACCTGTTGGCGCCGATCTGCGACAGGTTGGTCACGAACTGAATCAACGGAATGCCTTTCTCGAACAGGGCGAGATGGTTGGCGACCCAGACCTCGCCGGGATCGAGCTTCACGCCGCGCCAAAGCGCCTTTTCCGGAAAGACATCGATCGCCATGGCGGCCACGCCCTTCTTCGCCATCAGCTCGCCGACGCCCGCCTCCAGATAGGGCATCTGCGTCCAGAACTCGGGCTTGCCCCACATCTTCTCGGTCCAGCCGGTGTTGATGACCGGAATGCGGTTCGGAGAAAGCTCCACGCCGGTATCCAAGATGTCCTTGACCGAGATGGACGAGTTCGGCCCCTTGTGCGGCAGGTTGACGAGCACGCCCTCCTTGGCGACCTGCGCCAGGGGAATCTGGTCGACCGGGTATCCTTGCTCGAGCATGTGGCGGGGGGCATCGATGTGCGTGCCGTTGTGCACCAGGATCGACAGCACCGAGATCATCGAGCGGCCGTTGACCGCCAGATTGTTGCTCAGCGACAGTCCCTCGCCCCGCAACAGCTCTTTCTGGGCCTCGGTGATGGCCGCGATGACGGCGACCCGCGACGGATTTTCGGCATAAATCCGCAGCCCCGGAATCCCCGGCATGTTGCTTTCGATCGGCAGCGTCAGGTCCACCACCCGGCTGAACTTCAGCTGGACCGGCTCCTGCGCCAATGCAACCGATGCCGTTCCCACCGCAAGAGAAACCAAGACAAGCATGCGCGCCCTGATCATGGTCGAATCTCCCTGCCCTGTGACGCCTCGCAACGCCGCCGTGCCGGCGGCGTGCGCCCTGCGTCGCATCATTATAGGCAAGGCGGTGGGGCTTGGCGAACACCGAGAAAGACGAGGCCGCCAACCGAGGCGGCCTCCAATACTCCAGAGCAGCCCACAGTGGATTGTTATTTGATGCCCGTCGCAATGCTGGTGAAGGTCGTGTTCAGGCCCGAGCCGAGCGTGCCCACGACCGTGATGATCGCAACCGCAATGCCGGCCGCTATCAGGCCGTATTCGATGGCGGTCGCCCCGGATTCATTGGTCAGGAAGTTTTTGAGCATGTTCATGACGCATCCCTTTTGCTTAGCCACCTAGTGATTCAACGCCCAGCTCTTGATTCGCCGAGGCGTTGTCGTGGTTCCTCGTTAATGGAAAGACACCGCGATCTCGACAATTAGGAACTGGGAACTTTAGACAGCATCCAAATCGGGCTACGCTGTTTTCAAATCGGCCACCAGCGCTCGAAACAGGCCAGCACCGCGGCTTAGGACGCATTTCGATATTGCAGTGCGGAAGCTCTCAGGTGGCGCGCCATGGGGACTCGGTCGCAAGAATTCACTCGCCGGACCCAGGAACTAGCGTTGCTGCGACAGCAGCGTCTCTGCGCGTCTTGCGGCACCCCGATCTTCAAGATCGGTGAAGCGGGCCGACCCCAGCACAAATTCTCAGAAGGCGCGCAGGCTCATCACGTCAAACACGTGAAGTTTGGCGGCACCAACCACGTCGATAATTGTGTCGTGATCTGCCAGTCATGTCACTACAGCGTCCACGAGGGCGGGAACTACCGCTTTGGCACGGTCGAAGGCACGCCGAGCGATTTTCCACATTATTATGGGTCAACCCGGATCGCGGACAACGATAGGGCGTAGCATGGGCTGACGGTTGGCTGGTGCCGGCCGCGTCACCACATGATGCCCGCACGGGAGATCGGAGACCCCTATGCCCCAGGCAAAGAAAGCGCGCGCCATCGGTTTCAACCATGTCGCGCTCGAGGTCGGCGATATCGACGCGGCGCTGGCGTTCTACGGCCGCCTGTTCGACTTCGAGCTGCGCGGCCGGAGCAAGACCGCGGCCTTCATCGATCTGGGCGATCAGTTCCTCGCGCTGCAGAAGGGCCGCCGCCAGGCCGCCGACGACGGCCGTCATTTCGGGCTGGTGGTCGACGACAAGGAGGCCGTCCGCCGCGCGCTGGCGGCGGCGGGCGTCAAGCCGCTGCCCGGCCGGTTTCTCGATTTCCTCGACCCGTGGGGCAACCGCGTGGAGATCGTCGGCTACGACAACATCCAGTTCACCAAGGCGCCGAACGTGCTGCGCGGCATGGGGCTGGCGCATCTCGCCAAGAGCAAGCGGGCGATCAAGGAGCTGGCGGAGAAGGGGATGGCGCCAAGTTGAATGGCGACCGCGAGTCTTAACATCGCTCGCGGCGCGATCTCCTTCGTCTTTGCCGTGGCCGTGCGCAAACAGTCACCCGCCGCGATTGCGGCAGATGGCGGTTACCATCCGTCCCTGATCATCAGAGAAATGGTGACCACACAGCGCTGGCGGCCCCGGCGTCCAGGTCAGCGTTTCTATAAGTAGGCCTTGGCTTCGACAACATCCGACCACGCTTCCGATGCAAGCAATTCCAAGAGTTCTAGTTCATCACTCTTGTAGCTCCGAACAGCGGTATAGGCCGGATTTTCATTTGGTTCGTGAATGATTCTCAGCTTCTGATTGAACGTGGCACAAGCTTCTTTGATGACTCCGACATTGCCCATGGCAAAGCCATGCCTAGGTCGAACTTCTCGAACCTTCCCGCATGCTGCTGCAGTTTGTTTCAAACGCTCTTGGCGAGTCCCATCGAAGAACTCGAGCCAAGACGCCGATAAATATTTTTCGCCGGGCCTGAGCTCAAAGGCCTGGGGGAAGCACCCGATCACTTGATCGTCGCCATCCCGCTCTAGGAGTTGCGAGCTGATATGCCGAACGACGTGATCGGCATCAGGCAAGTATTTTGTCGCCATTGGTGAACAGCGGTTCTGGATCGTACGGTTCGGTCACGTCGGGGATCCGATGAATCTGGACCTTCCCGGCGCCGCTTTCTCGATCTCCATCTATGGTTCGTGACAAAACCCATCTGACTTCATCGCTTGCTAGGCATTCAACAACTATTCGATCCTCGCCACTACGCCAGGCAGCGAGGAAATGCCCGGACGGAGACAATCCAAGGCCTGGTCGCTTGGTCGGATGAAGGAAGATGATCATACGCAGAAACGTTGAAAACGATTGCTCACTCGGCATCGCAAAATCGCGATCCCAATCCTCTGGATCAAGGAGACGTTCGAGGGCTTGAAATAGAATCGCTCTCCACGTCGAATCTAGGTGCATAGCGACTTTTGCTGTCATCTGCTTAAGCGTAGAAAGCTTCCGATGCAGCTGATCAGTAACGCTACCCACAGCTGCGACGTCGATCACACGCTTGAGATTTGCGACGGGCTCTGAAAAGAGCCTACGCATGTTGTCTAGCCGGATGTCGATTAGTTTCGACTCCATGCTGGCTCCTAGAGAAGAGAAAGCGATTGGACTCGGCATGTCCAATATCGATCGCGATCTGCTAGGGAGAAATGCGGCCGTCATGAGAACAATTGCCTGCTCAAGTTAGTGATGCAGCCTTCGAAGACTGCATTCTTGTGATCTCTGATCTTACCAATCAAACCCCAAAGATCATCATCGTTTTGCGGCATATTCGAGTCGCGGCTCACGTCAAGATCGAGAACGAACGAAACGGTCTTGACCAAGGGACTTGGCACCGAGCCTGCGTTCAATGTCAGCTTGCACTCGTCTTTTCCAAGGCTCGACACCGTATTCATTGTGAAATTTGCTAGAGGCGGAAGGCCAATATTCGGCAACTGTGGATGAAAACTGAGATAGTCGGCAATTCTGACACCGCCTTCCGCCGGCTCGGGCACATCTATACGGTTGATGTATCGAACCCCAACTCGGACCACTTTCCGGTAACCGATGAGTCGTTTCCACACATCCCAGTTCTGTCGAGCCGTAACGATCAGCTTTTCCCAACCTTCATACGGTGCCAGCCGAGCGCTGGCAATGCTGGAGGGGGAAATAAGTATCGTATCGGCTCCGTCCTTATTGGTGAGCCGGTAACCCTGAAATTGTTGTTGAACTTTGGCCGACGTATCTGAAACCTCGACGCCGACGATCTGCGTTTCTTGACTGAAGGGATAGGTCTCCAGGAGGCGTTTTTGTACTTTGTCGACATTCTCGCGAGTTATCGCGCCGTCGAGCCGAACTTCGATGACAGCCTCGGTAATTGGGGGACGTTTATAAGGAGAAGCCATTTGAGGGGCCGTAGCTCTCCTCGATCTGCTCGACGGTGATCCCGAAGAAACCGTGCCGCCGACCATCGGTACAGCGCTGCACAAAACCCGGTCCGGCCAGGCATTATATGGGGAAACACTCCCATGATCCAACCGCTGACCCGCGGTGTTCGCCCCAGGCTTTCCTCTGTCGACCATCCGTGGCTCCTTGATCATTGAGCCGGCTCACGCCAACCCGAGCGGCGGATACACCAGCTTCCGGTTGAAATTGCTCGGCTTGACCGGCCGCGCAAACGTCAGCGCCACCGCATCCCATTCGTCCGGGCTCTTCGCCCCGCGCCGGCGCATGTCCTCCTTCGACTCCAGCACGAGCCGGGTGAGCGCGTCGTAGCGGTAGCCCGGGCCGCAGGCGTCGGCCTGCACAACCCTGGGAGCAATTGCTCGGTAACCAACACACCGGATGAAACCGAAACGCAGGCGGAACAATCGTCTACCTCACTCGTTGAGCGGACAGGAGCAACTCATGAGGTCGTTTCATGAAAGCGCTCATCGTTGCTGCCGCGACTATGGCATATTCTGCGGTGCCGCAGATCGCCGCCGCGCAGACCGGTAGCGCGCAGTTCTGTCTCCAGATTCCGAGTGGCGCGAGGTGCGTATACGGCACCATGGCAGATTGCGAGCGCGCCAGAGGGAATAGCTCAGGTGCTCAGTGTATTAGCCGTGCAGACGCGCATGGAGCGACCGGATTGGGCGAGCCTACGGTTCCTTCCCCCAAAGTCCCCACTCCTTCGGAACGCTAGACGTGGTCGAATAGTCATTTGCATCATGGCGGAATACGCTTCGCTATTCCGCCCTACGCGTTCAACTATCCGGCCACGTGAAGGCGTACGCCGGCACGCTTTTGCAGGTAGCCGATTACGCTGAACAGATTTTTTGCCTGCGGGTTTCCGCGCGGGCCAAACATGCGGATCAGGCTTTTGGGCGGCGTATCGGTCGCTTCGCCCAGTTTTTCAAAGCCGACCGTCGCCTTGATATAGTCACGCAAGATCGTCTTCCCGGTGTCCACGTCACCGCTCAACATTGCGTCGACGCCTTCGCGCAGAAGGGCTTCGGCGAATTTCTTGTCGTCCTTGACGTGCCGCCGCACGAGGTCCTTGAAACTCTTCGTTCTTGCCATTCTTCTTCTCCGTTCAGCGCCGCCCGCGCCTGCCCTGCTTGTGGTGCTGCCAAAAGGCGTGAGCCGCATCGATGTCGCGCTGCTGGCGCTTCTTCGTGCCACCCGTCAGCAAGATCACCAACGTGTCGCCATCTCGCCCGAAATAAACCCTGTAGCCAGGGCCGAAGTCGATCCGATATTCGAGCACGCCTTCGCCAACCGATTTGACGTTGGAGAAGTTGCCCTGCTCCAGCCGGGCAATCGCGCGCGTAACTTTGGCTCGCGCCACCGCCTCCAATTCCGCAAACTACTCGGCGAACGGCTGCCGGCCGCCGGGAGCCACGTAGTAGCGGATTTCAGGCATGGTCGAGGGTAACACAAGCGTTACCCTCACTCAAGGCATGAATTGCGCCCGCAACGATCATCCGCCCCCTCACGCCAACCCGAGCGGCGGATACACCAGCTTCCTGTGGAAATTGCTCGGCTTGACCGGCCGCGCGAAGGTCAACGCCACCGCGTCCCATTCGTCCGGGCTCTTCGCCCCGCGCCGGCGCATGTCTTCTTTCTTTTCGAGCACGAGCCGGGTGAGGTCGTCGTAGCGGTAGCCCGGGCCGCAGGCGTTGGCCTGCAGCGAATCGGAATCCGGGATCTGCACCGGCACGTCGCCTTCGAGCCATTGCTTCGATTTGAGCCACATCTCGGCGCGGCGGTTGAGCGGCCCGCCATAGGGGCGGCCCTGCTCGTCGAGCGGGGCGGGCTCGACCACGGTCGAGCCGAAATTCACCGCCTCGACCGTGGTCGAATAGGGCGGGCCCATGTGGGTGAGCTGGTCGTAGACGCCGGCGCCGGCGTTGCCGATGTCGATGAACACCTTGGCGGGCTTGTCGGCGTCGATCACGCTCTTGACCCAGCCGGCCGCCTGCACGGTGTCGAGCTTCATGCGGGTCTCGACCTTGGTCACCCGCCGGCCGCGCCGCCAGGCCATGGCGTGGCGGTCGTATTCGCCGAGCCCGGTCTCGGCGTCTCGCCACATCTTGTGGAACAGGTTGCCGACCCCGTTGGCGGTCGATTCCAGGATCGCCTCGGTGCCGGGCGCGTCGGCCACCGCCTGCAGCACGCCGGCGGCGTGGCTCTGGGCGTAGGGCCAGAACGCCACCTCGGAGCCGTGGAACAGCTGCACGGTCGAGGAGCGCCCCACCCCCTTGGTGCCGGCGGTGCCGACCTTGTAGCCGCTATCGAGCGCGTCGAAATAGAGCTCGCTGGCGTTGGCGACGCCGGTCGACGGCCGCTCCGCGCAATGATCGTGAAACCGCTCCACCATCTCGAACAGGTTCCGGGTCGCCTGCTCCTCGTGGGTGAGGATGAAGACGCGCAAGCCGCCGTGGCGGCTGGCGCGGTGGTAGAAGCGCCCGCCCACATAGGTCGAGCAGCCCTGCTGGCGGCCCTTGAGAATGAGCGCGCGGACCTTGCCGGTCGCCGCCTTCTGCGCCTCGAGCTGCTCATGAATATGGCGCTGGGCGCGGTTGAGCAGGAGCGGCACGATGGCGCCCGACTTGGCGCGGATGCGCAGCCGCTCGGCGGCGAAGAACTCGTAATCGGCGTCGAGGCGCTCCAGAGTCGCGCCGGTGTTCGCCTCGCTCTCGGTCTCCGGCTCCGGTGCGGCGGCGGCAAGCTGTTGCGGGGCGGCGGCGGCCTTCGATCTCCGGCCGCACGCGACCCAGTGCTCCGCCCGCGCGTCGAGCGGGATGCCGAGCGCCTCCTTGATCAGCACTATGAAGCGGCTGCGCTTGACCTTGCCGGACTCGATTTCCGAGATGGCGTGACGACTAGTGCCGACCCTCCTGCCCAGCTCGGTCTGGGTCCAGCCACGGGCAATGCGCGCGAGGCGCAGGCACTCATGCTCGGGCATCGGGTCGGGTGTTTCGGTCATGATGGGAAAGCCTCGAAGATCGGTGAGTCAGCAGGGAGCCATAGGCGCGGTTACGCGCGTCTTCGACGCGCTATGGACGGGCGTAAACGCCCTTGGGACCGGCTAGTGCGGTTTCAGCTGTGACGGAGATTGATCACCGAACGGGCGGCGAACTCGGTCTGCTCCCTCTCCCATTGCGGGATTATATACTTGACAAACCCGAGTCGGGTAAGTCAAGCTGACACAACGAAAAAATAGGTTGGGGATAGTTGCGGGGGCTGTTCGCGGAGTCTTGCGAATTCCCGCGGCCGGGCGCAAACGGCAAAGGGCCACCGGTTCCAACGGTGGCCCTTGACCTCAGACAGACCTGCGCGGCGGCGGGCCTTTCCCAGGTGAACGCCCTGACCTTATCGGTTGGGAGGGGAAAGTCCACCACGCGCAGGTCGCAACCCACAAGGGATTGTGACCATGGCTCTCTATATCATCAGCTACGATCAGCATCGCGACCGCGATTACACGCCTATCTGGACGAAACTTCACCAGTGGGGCGCGGTCAGGGTGCTTGAATCCCTTTGGCTCGCCAACCTGCAGATGACGGCCACGCAAGCGCGGGATGCGCTGCGACAGACCACCCGTAACGAAGACAGTCTTGTCATAATTGAACTCATGTCGGGCTGGGGCTGGGCGACCTATCAAGCGCAAACTACGGGAGTTGACTGGCTGAGCCGGAACTTGACCCCGAACACCCAGGCGTGATTTCGGGCAGACCGAGCCAATAGCGCTCTCTCACCTTGACTGGCACGCCCAACATCAATCCGAGATGCACGGCAACCCATGCGCGGAAGCGTTTCATGTCTCTTTCTCCAAAGGTAAAGCCCGGCCAGTTAGCCGGGCGTGGTGGGCGACTGCAACGCACTGCAGATTAGCGGGCGCGCCTCTTGGGGGAAGGCTTCGATTCTTTCGGAGGCGGCGCTTTAGCTACTCTCTTGAGCGCGCGATCAAACGCCGCTTCGGATTCGCTACATTCGAGCGCGCGAGCGGTTTCGCGGAATTTCTGAACCTGAGATTTGTTTTTTATGGGCGCGATCATGCGAGTAAAACCTAAGCCAGAAGATATCGCCGAAATCTACATCGACGAGAGTAGCCAAAACAACCACCGTTATTTGGTGATTGGCGGCATCATTGTCATGATGACCGGCACGCCGCGTTTGAACAGGGCTATTACAGAAGCCCGATTACCACAGCTGCCACAGGGCGAAGCTAAATGGACTAAAGTGTCGAAAGGCAAGCTTGTGGCCTACAAGCGTATTGTAGACGCGCTCTTTAAGAACGGCGATCTAGTGCATTTCCACTCTTTGGTTGTCGATACTACCTTGCTCGATCACGAACGATTCAACGCGGGCAGTCGAGAAATCGGCTTCAACAAGGAAATCTACCAACTCGCAATGAAATTCTGCCGGCTCTATTCTTCAGGCGAACTATTTCATGTCTATCCGGATCGCAGGGAGACGACACAAAAGCCAGAGGATCTGCGACTAATCCTCAATCGCGGCTGTCGCAAGAATGGCGATCGGAGAGATTGGCCTTTTCGCCGATGTCAATTCAGGGATTCCAAGAACACGCTACCGCTCCAATTAGCTGACATTCTGGTAGGCGGCATCGCATATCGCTTGAATGGTCATGACAAGAAGCCAGGCGCGTCTCCGGCAAAATGTGAATTGTCCTCTTATATCCTCGACTGCGCCAAGATTAAGGACCCCTTCAAAGATACGGCGCGCGCCGCAGACTTCACTATTTGGCATCGACGCTTGCGCTAAAAAGCGTCTCGCAGCCCTAGGTCATCTGACTTGGTCAGATGACCACCGCCTTGAGCGGGCCCACTGCCGAGGCAGTGGATTTGGGCTGCGAGAGTGCGCCCAATGTAATGATTCGTGATTCGTTTGTGAATCCGGTCTGTCAAGATTTTTTTCCTCTTAGTTTACGGGGCCTTAGCGGCGACTGAACTAGGCCCCCGATAAGTTAGCCGCTTGCCGACGATGCCCTTGAGAGCCTGATTCGTGCGGGCGTCGTCGCTGTAGCCGAGCCGAACGCGGTGATTGTAGCGGAAATCGAACTCCGCCAAATAGCGATGCAGATGCTTCTCGCTGCAATGCTGGTACACGCCCTTCATGCCGCGCTTGAAGATCGAGTAGTAGCCTTCAACGGTGTTCGTGTGGATCATGCGGACGGTGTAGCCGCCCGGCTGCAAATGAAACTCGCGGCGAACGTATTCGTACCGCGAATGCACGACCGAACCATGGTCGGCAAAGTCTTTGCCAACGTGCTTGTATTGTCCGGCCTCATCGCTCATCAGCATGCTTTCGCGGCGGATGTTCATACGAACGATTGGAACGACCTCCGCGAGACCAAAACTAGTGATGTGGAAGCTACGCGCACCGCCGCCACGCTCCACTAGGGTCAGCACGATATTCTTGTGAGCCGCGCCCTTCTCTTGGGCATGGCCCTCCTGCTTGCCGATGTAGGTTTCGTCTACCTCGACAATGCCGCCCTTGCCGCCCATCGGGGCGAGCGCGCCATCACGCATGGCCTCGCGGATGCGATGCGCCAAGAACCACGCGGACTTGTAGGTAATCTCCAGCGTGCGGTGCAGCTGATGGGCCGAACAGCCTTTCTTGCTGGCCGACATCAGGTAGACGGCTTGGAGCATCTTCGGCAAGCCGATATGGGAGGACTCGAACACGGTACCGACCCGCGCCGTGAACTGCTTGCGGCATTCCTTGGAATAGCATTTCCAGAGGCCAAGCCGGACCTCGCCATTCTTGCCCCGCACGCCCTCTAGGCGGCCCGCCTGTCCGACCGTTCCGCAATGCGGGCATACCGGACCATCGGTCCATAGAAGGGCCTCTAGGTGGGCAAAGGCGGCGGCTTCGTCGTGGAAATACTTTTTCGAGAGGATGGACATCGCAGACCCCATTTCATCGTAGTATCTGCGATTGTACCTCCGATTCGGGGTTTGTCAAGTATATAATCGCCCCCATTGGGAGAGGGGTGGGGTGAGGGGTTAAAGTCTCTCGATAGGCTTCGAACCCCCCTCACCCCCACCCTCTCCAGCCGAAGTCGGATTTATCCGACTTCGGCCATCTAAAGTTCCGAACTCGGGTAAACCCGAGTTCGGGCAGGGGAGAGGGAGCGCACCGAGTTTGCGGCACGGCGATCGCTCGCGAGCGCGCTCGAATGGTCCGGCTGGGATGATGGTCAAATGGCGCAATACGCTATTGCGCCCTACGGGCTACCGGCTGTCCGCCACCCGCCGCGAATCAAAAAACCCGCGCGGCGGTGGCCGGCGGGCGCAGCAGTGCGAATCGCATTTCGCCAATTAAATGTTTCCCGGGCTCGGGTCAAGGGCCTCGTTACGGCGGTCGTGTCGGCTTGAAATCCGCCGAAATTGACGGTGGTATCGAACCCGCGCCCCCGCCCCTGCTCGAAGGACCGCCAACCCATGAAGCTCATGTTCCGCACCGCCGCGCTGGTCGCCGAGCACCTCAAGAAGCTCGGCTACGAGGTGCGCGAGAAGGTCGCGCATACCGGCGTGGTCGCCGTGCTCGAGGGCGGCAAGCCGGGGCCGCTGATCGCGTTGCGCGCCGACATGGATGCGCTACCGGTGACCGAGGAGGTCGAGCTTCCGTTGATCCGATCGTGATCGCGTCGCAGGTCGTGCTCGGGCTGCAGACCATTCAGAGCCGGCAGGTGGACGTGACCAGCGATCCGTCGGTGCTGACCGTCGGCATCTTCAACGCCGGCAACCGCTCCAACATCATTCCCGACAAGGCGGAGCTCGAGGGCACGCTGCGCACCTTCAACCTCGACATGCGCAACTTCATCATGCGGCGCGTGAAGGAGACGGCCGAGGCGATCGCCAAGAGCGGCGGTGGCGAGGCCGCGGTCGAATGGATCAGCGACGGCTATATTCCGCTGATCAACAACGTGGCGCTGACCAACCGCATGGTGCCGACCTTGCAGCGCGTCGCCGGCGCCGACAAGGCGATCGAGATCAAGCCGCGCACGCCGTCGGAAGACTTTTCGTTCTACGCGCAGGAGATCCCGGCGATGTTCTACTTCGTCGGCATCACGCCGCCCGGCGTGCCGCCGTCGCTGGCCGCGGTCAATCACTCGCCGCGCTTCCAGATCGACGAAACCGGCCTCCTCGTCGCGCTGCGGGCGACGGTGCACGTCGCCTTCGACTATATGGCCGGCGCGGGGAAATAGGGCGCGGCCGCCTCGGATGCCGTCAAGACCACGCTCTCTATACCGGCGGCGACCGAGAACCACTCACTCTCACCGTCACCCTTGTATGTGAACCTTTCGATTGACGGTTATCGATGTGACACCTGCTCCGCCCTCGTCCTGAGGAGCGCGCACCCGATCTCGGGTTTACCCGAGATCGGGCACCTAATACTGCACAAGTCGGGTAAACCCGACTTGTGTGCGAGGTGGTGCGTCCCAATCTGCATGCGTGCGCGCGCGTCTCGAAGGACGGGGCGGCCACCGATCTCGGGTTTACCCGAGATCGGCAGTATAGAGTTCGCGGGCGGCCCCATGCTTCGAGACGCATCGCAGCGTAGCCGTGTTTGTGGAAACGGACGTGCCTAGCTGCGCTGCGATGCTCCTCAGCATGAGGCCGAGAGAGACCTTTTCCGCCCTCATCCTGCCCTTGAGGATGCGATCGACGTACGACCCCGTTCGCCGGAACAGGTCGAGCACGTCGATGCCGTAGGACATCAAGCCGCCGTCGACCGCCCAGTAGCGGAACGGGTAGAGGGCCGGCACGCGCGTGGAAAGGGTTGCGGGAGCTGTTTGTCCCCTGCGCTGCGGCTTTTTCCCGGGATGTCAAGCTCCAGCCCGGCGGAACGCCTTCGACAGCCAGGCGTGACGCGTCCGGCGGAGGACGAGATGAAGCAGGCGGCGCCGGGCCCGCCTGCTCCGTGCGTTGGCGTCGACTCGCGGACCGCTGTGTCCGCGCCGGACTGGTTACAAGATGAAGTCGAACGCCGTCAGCTCGTTCGGCAATATGCCGGCGAGCATGATCGAATCGGTCGGCGAGAGTTGGATCACCGCCCAGCCGGTCAGCACGCCGGCACTGTTGATCTGGATGTCGTCGAAGCTGTCGAAGCCATAAGCCGACAGATCGATCCTGTCCTGCTCGGCGCCCGTCTCGATCGCCTGCGTGAAGTCGCAGATGACGTCGGCGCCGTCCCCGGGAGCGAACACGAACGTGTCGTTTCCGCCGTTGCCCCAGAGCTGGTCGTCACCGGTTCCGCCGATCAGAAAGTCGGCGCCGCCAGCGCCCGGATGGCCTTGGCCGTAAAAAGCCTCGGTGGGGAAGTTGTCGCCATAGAGGACGTCGTTCCCGCTGTCGCCGATCAGGGTGTCGTTGCCGCCGGATGCGCCGCCGGCGTCGCTGCCGTCGCCGTAGAGGGTATCGTTGCCCGCGTCGCCGAGCAGCACGTCGTCGCCGCCATGGGCGCCTTGCGAGATGTTGGCGGCGTCGCCGTAGACGACGTCGTCGCCTTCGCCGCCGCTCAGCGCATCATCGCCGCCGCGGCTCGAGTCGAGCATGTTGAGGGCGTCGCCATACAGCGTATCGTTGCCGGTGCCGCCGGTGAGATTGTCGTTGCCGCCGATGGCGTTGTTGGCGAGCGTGTAGGCGTCGCCATACATGGTATCGAACCCGGCGCCGCCGGCCAGGAGGTCTTGGCCGCCGATCGCGAAACCGGTCATGCTGTAGGCATCCCCGTACATGACCTCGTTGCCGAAGTCGTCGAAGCCGTTCTCCAGCATCGTGTCGTTGCCGCCGAGGGTGTATCCCGACATCAGATAGGCGTCGCCGAAGACGGTTTCGGTGCCGGCGCCGCCCCTGACGAGGTCATGGCCGCCGGTCGCATAATCCGTCATCGAATAGGCATCGCCGTAGAGAAACGAGTCGTCGCCGGCGCCGCCGTCGACGACGTCGTTGCCGCCGGCCGTGTGCTGCGACATGAACATGGCGTCGCCCACCATCCCGTCGCTGCCGCTGCCGCCATCGAGATAGTCGCTGCCGCCGCGGGCCCAACCGGACATGTTGTAGGCGTCGCCGAAGACGTTGTCGTTGCCGCCGCCGGCGGAGATGGTGTCATTGCCGCCGCGTGCGGCCTGGGTCAGCGTATAGGCATCGCCATACAGAAAGTCGTTGAACAGCGTGCCGTCGATGTTCTGGTCGCCGCCGACGCTGAAGCCCTGCAGCGTTCCGCTTGTATCGCCGTAGCGGGTCGCACCCCTGAGGACGATTGGTCCCGTGATAGCCATCGGTAATCTCCTGTTTCCACCCAGCGCCGATTGCTGGCATGGTCAGGAGACTACGGAGCGACGGCTTCACGCGCTGTGATGGCCGTCACAAGAATGCGGTTTGGGCTCCGCCCGAGTTTGTCGCCGCGCCGGGACAAGAGGTTCAGGCATCCGGGACACGGGCGGCGCCAAACGAAAAACCCGCGCGGCGGGGGCCGGCGGGCGCAGTACGTCACATCGCATTTCGCCAACTACGTGATCTGCCGATTCGAGTCAACGGCGCTGTTGCGCCCTGCTTTGAGGGCCGGCAGCCGCAACGACCCGATCACCCGGTCGCTACCGGAGATCGCCTTAGTCCCGCTGCGTCAAAATCTCCAAGGTCAGCGGCTTGAGGCGATAGTTGTTGCAGGCATTGAACAGGATCGGGCAGTTGGAGATGGCGACGATCTGCGGCATCAGCGCGCGCAGCGTCATGGAGTCGCCGGGCTTGCCCTTGGGCGGCCGGATCTCCCACCTGCCGTCCGCGTCGTAGGCGACGGTCATGAACACGTTGAAGCAGGCATCGATGTTGAAGCTCCAGCGGTCCATGCCGTAGCCGCGAATCGCCGTCTCCAGGTTCGCCTGGCAATTCGGCGCGCCGGCGGCGGCCGCGCCGTAACGCGCGACGTTGAGATGCTCGCTGCAATAGCCACCGCCGCAATAGTTCTCGCCGGTGAGGTCTTCCTCGATCCGCCACATCGCGCGCGTGCGATTGCTGTAGAGCACGTGCGGGGCGGTCAGCTTCCAATTCAAGTTGACGGCGCGGCTCGAATGCATCGAGAGCAGCTCGCGAACGTCGTCCCGGTTGAAGGATATCAGATCCGCCACTTGCTCACCCTCGGGCTGGATGAGGCGCAGCCGCTGACCAGCCTCGATCTCGAAACTGATGTTTCCGGCCGCTGCCAGGGTGACCGGCACGCCGGGGGACAGAACGGCGCTGGCGCGACTCATGCCGGACGCGGTTTTCCTCTCGTGTAGCGTCATTCGGGAGTGATTGCGGTCGCGTCGGTCTCGACCATCATCTCCGGGAAAGCGAGCGCCGCCACCCCGATCAGCGTGTGGACGGGAAGCGGCGCCGCCCCGAAATTTCTGGTCAGGCATTGGCCGTAGGGAACGCGGTTTTTCATGTCGGTGAGATAGGACGTGATCTTGACCACATGATTCAGGTTGGCCCCGTGCGCGGCCAGCACACGCTTGATCTTGTCGAAGGCGTATTCGCACTGCGCGACCAGCTCGTTGTGGTGGCGGACATTGCCGCGCGGACCGTTCTCGTCCTCGGAGCCGACGCCGGCGAGGAAGATCAGTCTGCCGGTGCCGAAGCCTTTGACGGTCACCGCTTCGGAGAAGATGCCCCTCGTCCAGGCGCTATGGGTGAATTCCTTTTTCTCGAATCCTGAAGGCGACGGTTGTTGGGCGGCGGCCGGCACGGCGAGCGCGGCAACGATCGCGGCGGCGGCAAATGCGGCGTATTTTTGCACAAGCGGTCTCCCGGGAGCTGGATTGGCGACATTCCAATCCTATAGCGTTTTCCGGTGGGGTGGGAACCGGTTCGATGCGTGGGGCTATATACACGGCATGACAACAGAGCTCGATCTGTCGGAATGTCCCGATTGCCTTTGCCTGGCCGCGCGGCGGGCGGCGCGCAGGATCACGCGCGACTTCGACCGGTCGCTGCGCCCGCATGGCCTGCGCATCACCCAGTTCACGATCCTGGTGATGTTGATTCGGGGCGGCCCGCTCACCATCGGCGCATTGGCCGCGAAGCTCGGCGTCGAGCGCACCACCTTGTCCCGCAATCTGGCTTTGATCGAGGCCGCGTCATGGGTCAGGATTGGGCCGGGCGATGACGGGCGCTCGCGGTCCGTCGCGGTGACCGCGAAGGGACGGGCGGCGGTCGGCGCGTCGCTCGACGCCTGGCGTAGCGCCCAGAAATCCGTCGCCGCGGCCGTCGGCCCGGCCGGCGTGAAGGCGCTGCGGACCCTGTCACACGCGAAACTCCGTTGAGCGCCGGGAACTTCGGGCAGCTTGCGTCGTTGTCACCGAATACATGTATCTACACCTAATTACCGGTCACGAGAGGACGAAATGCTCGATTTTCTCGGCTTCATGGCGACCGCGATGCTGATGGTGCTCGCCGTCAACGCGCTCGTCATCTTCATGGATGTGCCGCGCAGCGCCAAGCTGACGCTCGCAACGGTCGCAGGTCTTTGGATCGGGCTTTGCGCAGGTGCCGGCTCCGCCGGCTGGCTCGGAATCGCCAAGCCGTTCCCGGTGATCGGAATTTTCGTGGCGACGCCGCTCATTGCGGCGGCGGTCGCGACCGCGTGGCCGGCCGCCCGCCGGGCCATGCTGAGCGTGCCGATGCCGCTGATGATCGGCCTCAATATCGGCCGCGTCTTCGCGGTGTTGTTTCTGCTGCTGTGGGCGCAAGGGCGGCTCGCCGGTCCGTTCCCGTTCTTCGCCGGCTGGGGCGACATCATCACCGGCGTGGTCGCGGTGCCGCTGCTGTGGCTCGCGACGGACGAAGGAACCAGGCATGCCAATGCGATTACCGCCTGGAACCTGTTCGGCGCCGCCGATCTCGTGCTGGCGATCGCGCTCGGCGTGACCTCGGCCGAAGGCTCGCCGTTGCAGATCTTCCACGCGGCGCCGGGCTCGGAAGCCATGCAGCACCTGCCATGGTCGTTCGTGCCGACGGTGCTGGTGCCGTTCTATCTGGTCTTGCACGCGATCATCTGGGTTCAGCTTCGTCACCGTGCGAGACGCAGCCATCCGGCGATGGCCGCCGCCTGAGCCAGCGGCAGCCGCGAACACCGTTCCGGTGCAACCGCGTTTGCGCTATAATCGGTTGGGGTTGCTTCGCGTGCCCAGGAGGCATTCATGCGCACGATCGCGGTCGTATCAATCGTATTCGCCACGCTGTCGCTATGCACCAATGAAGCCGACGCCGCGCCGTGGTGCGCCAATTACGGCGGCCGAGGCGGTGGCGGGACCAATTGCGGCTTCTATTCTTTCCAGCAATGCATGGCGGCCGTTTCAGGCACCGGCGGATTCTGCACGCCAAATCAATTCGAGATCCAATCTTCGGGTGACCGGGACGCGCGCCGGCGCTATCGACGGGACTATTAGGAATTACGCTTTTCCATTCCGAATTGAATGAAGGAGCGCATGTCCGGTTCGGGCAGACGCCGTCTTGCCGGTGCGGCCGCTGCGTGACCGCTGTTTTATTTCTCCACGGGAGGTGAGCATGCTTCGTAACCTGATCGCTGCCGGACTCGTCGCGGCAGCCGCCATGACGTCGCCGCCGGTTTGCGCCGAGGACGCGCTGAAGATCGCGGTCCCGATGCGCGGCAATTGGGAGACCGCGGCTCCCGACCTCGGCGCCCGCGCCGGCATCTTCAAGAAGCACGGCATCACGTTCGAGGCGGTCTACACCCAGGGAGCCGGCGAGACCCTGCAGGTGGTGATTTCGGGGTCCACCGACATCGGACTCGGCGTCGGCACGTCGGCGGTCTTGAGCGCTTATGCCAAAGGCGCACCGGTCCGCGTCGTCGGCAACAGCACGACCGGGGCCAACGATCTCTATTGGTACGTGCGCACCGAGTCGCCGATCAAGAGCTTCAAGGACACGACCGAGAGAACCACCATCGCCTATTCGACCAACGGCTCGTCGAGCCATAATTTTGCGCTGGCGATCCTGCGGCTGCACGCCAGCAAGGCGAAGCCCACGGCGACCGGCGCGATGCCGGCGACGATCACGCAGGTCATGACCGGGCAGATCGATATCGGCTTTGCGGTTCCGCCGATCGGCTTTGCGCAGCTCGAGGACGGCAAGATTCGCATCATCGGTCGCGCCGGCGAGGTCCCCGGCAGCCAGGACCAGACCGTCCGCACCACGATAGTCCACGCCGCCAAGCTGGCCAAGGACCCGGAGGTGATCGCCCGCTTCATCCGGGCCTACGCCGACACCGTAGACTGGATGTATTCCGCCGACCCGAAGGTGCTCGAGTTCTACGAGGAGTTCTCCAAGGTCCCGCCCCGATTTACCCAAAAGGCGAGGACCGAGTTCTACTTCAAGGACATGCTCGATCCGTACCGGATCTCGGGGCTCGACGCCGCGATGGCGGAGGCCGTCGCCGGCAAGTTCCTGCCGGCACCGTTGAGCAAGGAGCAGCTCGCCGACCTGTTTCGGGTGCCGCCGCGGCCGAATTGAGCCCGCGCTTGCGCCGAGCGGCGGGTTACGCCTTCGGCTAACCCGCCCTACGCCTGTTGCCGCCGCCGGCCAAGTCGCTGTTTCACAATGTCAGCGGCAATGTCGGATCGCGCATGAGATCGCGATAGTCCTGTCCGGTCGCCGCGCGTGCCACCTGCACGAAGCGGGCAGCCGCGTCACGTGGCGTGTTCGATTTCGGCGCTTTCGCCATGAGCTGCCAGAATTGGCGGTAGCCCGCGTGCCCATAATCGCGGCGGATACGGTGGAAGAAGGCGGCAGCGAGATGATCCGCTGTCCAGCCATAAGGATTAGGGGGCGCCTTGTTCGCCGCGAGAGTGTTTTCCCACGTCAGCGCATCAGTGGCGAGATAACGATCGAGCATCTCGACGAGGATCGAATAGCGCAAGCCGTCGAAATCGAGGTTGTCGTCCCAGGGCGCGCCCACTAGACCGGCTGCTTCCATGGAATAGAAGCGGTGGACGTGGGCGAAGCCGGTGGTGAATGCGCCTTTCGGCATGGCCTGCAACGGCTCGGCGAAGAACCAGAAATTCCGCCCGAGCTCGTAGAAGACCGCCTGATTGTAGCGGTCGAGATTGGCTTCGATCAGCAGGCGGTTCATCGTTTCCGTCGACATCTCGATGCCGGTGAAGCCGAGCAGGCCGCAGGCGGCGCCGCAAGTGCCGGCCACCTCGGCGATCGCCGTTTTGCCGGCATGCGTGCTGTGCGGCGTCGGCGCCCGCCCGAAGTAGCCGCGATACCAATCCCAGGCGCGATCGACCGCCGAAAGCACGCGGTCGATCACGACGCGGTCGGTCATGCGATCCGGCTTGAGAAGCAGCGCCACGTTGCGGCCTACGAACGGCCGCAGCTCCTCCGATTTCTTGTCGAAGGTGTTATGCGTGATCGGCGCCGGCTGCCCAGCCTGAGCCCAGGCGTTCCGGACCCCTGCGTCGCGGGTCGCGATCAGGCCGGCGGCAGCGCCGAGCAGCGAACGACGCGTGAGACCGTGCATGATGTGTTCGACGCCAATGCTCAGTACACGAGGGGAAGCGACGGATCGCGCATGAGCCACCGGTAATCTTCACCGGTGGCGGCGCGGGCGATCTGGACGAAGCGCGCGGCGGAGGCCCGCGGCTTCTCGGCCTTCGGAGCGTCCGCCATCAACTGCCAAAATCGGCGGTAGCCGATATGGCCATGATCGCGCCGGATGCGGTGGTAGAAGGCCGCGGCAAGATCGCCCGCGACCCATCCGTGCGGGTTGGGCGGAGCCTTGTTGGCAGCCAGCGTGTTCTCCCAGGTGAGCGTGCGATCGGCGAGATAGCGGGTGAGCATGTCGATGATGATCGAATGCCGGTAGTGGTCGAAGTCGATATTCTCATCCCAGGGCGCGCCGGTCAGCGCGATAGCTTCCATGCAGTGGAAGCGGTGCACGTGGGCAAAGCCCGCGGCGAAGGCCGTGATGCGCCCGAGAGAATCGTCGAAGAACCAAAAATTGTGCCCGAAGAAGAAAAACGCCGCTTGATTATAGCGGTCTGTTCTCGCCCCAGTGAGCAGCCGAGTCATCGTATCCGGGTGCAGCTCGATACCACCGTAACCGGGGATGCCGCTGCCCCCGCCGGCGACCTCTGCGACCGTCAGTTTTCCGGCATGTGGACTGTAGACGTCGGGCGTGCGGCCGAAGTAGCCACGATACCAGTCCCACGCCCGATCGAGCGCCGACAGCACACGATCACTCACCACCCGGTCGACCGAACGGGCGGGATCGACCAGCAGCGCGACCTGGCGCCCGACAAAGGGTCGCAGCTGCACCGATCGCCTCGCAAAGGTGGTGTAGGCAACGGGCGCGGGCGGCTTCGCCTGGGCCGATGCGGAACGTACCGCGATCGCGCTCGCAGCAGCCCCCAGCAAGGATCGGCGGGTGAGGCCGGGCATCGATGTGCTTCCTGCGGTGAAACGAAGGACTGCGAACATAGTTCGATCACGACCAGTGCGTCAAAGGGAGAAGCACGTAGGGCGGATGAGCCTCAAGCGCGTTCACGCGCGTCCATAGCCCGCCATAAGCGCGGTTACGCGCGTCGCGCTATGGACGGGCGTAAACGCCCTCAAGGACGCGCTATGGCGTGATCCGCCCTTTGCTCGGCAGAGCGGCGGGTTACGCCTTCGGCTAACCCGCCCTACACCGACGCGCGTGAGGCGAGCCGCCGGGCCCAACCGAATCGAACGGAAGTCCCCTCACCGTCACTCGGCCTTGATGCCGGCGCTCTCGACCACCTTGGTCACACGATCGATCTCGCTCGCAATGGCTCTCCTGAACGCATCCGGCCCTTCGCCCGTGGGCTCCATTCCGAGGACGGCAAACTGCGGAGCCACGTCCGGCTGGTTCACGATCGCGACCGCTTCGACCGCGATTTTCCGAACGACCGCCGCCGGCGTGCCGGTGCGCGCGTAAACGCCGATCAGCGTCGTCAAATCGAAACCCGGAATCACGTCGGCCAAGGGCGGCACGTCGGGCGCTAGCGGCGAGCGCTGAGCGCTATTGGTCGCGATGAGCTTGACCCGATTGGTCTCGACGGCGCCTTTCAGCGACGGATAGGCTGAAAACAGCACTTGGACGTGACCGCCCAGCAGTGCGGGCACCGATTGGCCGGCCCCCCGGTACGGGATGTGGGTCATGCTCAAGTGGAGCGCCGCCTTCATGGCCTCCATCGTCAGATGATGCGAGCTGCCGACGCCCGACGAGCCGTAGTTGATCTGGCCGGGCCGCGCTTTCACATAGTCGATGAATTCCTTCAGCGTTGCCACCGGCACGTCCGAGTGCACGGCAAGAAACAGCGGCGCGCGTGCCAGCAATGCGACCGGCACAAAATCCTTCTGCGGGCTGTAGGCGAGCTGTTTGAAGAACAGCGGATTGACGGACAGCATCGCGCTGTCGGTCACCATGAGCGTGTAGCCGTCCGACGGTGCGGCCGCGATCGCGGCCGCCGCGACGCTGCCATTGCCACCGGGCCGGTTCTCGACGACGACCGATTGACCGATACGCTCCTGCAGCCGCTGGCCGACGAAGCGCGCGACGGTGTCCGGCACGCCACCCGCCGCGTAAGGAACGATCAGTCTGATGCCTTGGCTTGGATACGGCGTCTGGCCCTGCGCCGGCCACGAGGCGATCGAGCATACGAAGAGTGCGGCAAGCGCAAGCGGCGCGGCGCGCTTGGCTGAATTCGGGAAACGCGTGCGATTACACGTCATTGGATCTTCATCGGCAAGTGTTTCAGGCGCAGCTCCCCGACCGCGCCGCCATAGCGCGGAACGAAATCCGGATCGGCGAGCCTGGCGTCAGGGAAGCGCGCGAGCATCCGGCGGATCGCAATCGTGATCGCGGTGCGGCCGAGGATGTTGCCGATGCAATGGTGCGGCCCGGCGCCGAACGCCAGAATCCGCTTCGGATGGCGATGGATGTCGAAGCGCATCGGATCCGGAAAGACATCGGGATCGTAGTTCGCGGCCTGCGGCGAGGGCCGCACCACCATGTCCTTGAGGATCTTGGTCCCGCCCACCTCGGTGTCGCGGGTCGCCAGGCGGGGGAAGGTGAAATAGCCGTTGCTGGCGATGCGCAGGCACTCCTCGACCGCCTCGGGAATGAGGCTCGGCTGGCGAATGAGCTCCGCGAGCTGATCCGGGTGGGAATAGAGCGTATAAAGGGCGCCGCCGGCGGCCCGGCTGGTGGCGGAGAGCGCCGCGCCGCAGATCGTGAAGATCTGATCGAACAGCTCCCGGTCGGTGAGCTTGTCGCCCTGGTCGCGCGCCGTGATCAGATCATTGATGAAGTCCGGACTGGGGTTGGCGCGCCGGTCCGCGATGATTTCGTGCACCAGCTCGGCCGCGCGCTCGAACGCCCGCACGCACTCCGGCGCAAACGGCTCTCCCGGCTTGGTGTAGGTCGTCAACGGCAGCACCTCATGGAAGGCGAGGAAAATCTCCTGCTGGCGCTCGTCCAGATTGGCCATGGCGGTCAGCAGCGCGCCGACCACGAGCTGCGCCCCGTAGTCCTGCATGCCGTCGAATTCATTGCCGCCGCGTTCGATCTTGTCGAGCATGCCCTCGATAATCTCGGTGATACGGGATTCGAGCCGGCTCAAGCTGCGTGCGGAGAAGGCCGGCATGAGCAATCGGCGAATTCTGGCATGCCGCTCGCCGTCCATCTGGGTGATGAACTGCACGCCCATGAACTTGTCGAACTGCTCGAAGCCGGGGCCCTTCGGCATCTCCGATGAGAAACGCTCGGTATCGGAAAACACCTCGTGCACGTCCGCATAGCGACCGCAGACCACCTGCGGAGGCCCCCATGAAAAAACATAGAACGGGGGACGCTTGGCCCATTCGGCCAGAATGCTGCGCGCGTTCTGCTTGAGCTCGCTGCTGCCAAGGTCGATGTCGACGACCTTGCTGCGGTCGAGATCGGCGAGCGATGACATGCTTCCTCCGAGTCGGCGATCGCGAGCCGCGAACGTCTCGTCAACTCCGAAATGGGCCTCTCGGCAATGGTTCGCCAAGTCGATCCGTCTCAGCATAGTCCCGCTTGCAAGCTTCGCCAATTGCCTCACAACCAAGCAACTCCGTTGCCTGTCATGCTGCAAATCTCGGATCACGCGTTACGGCTAGGCGGCAACGGACCATAGCGTTTTCCGGCGAAAGCTGCCCTGGACTTGATCCGGGGTGGGGGCCGCTTCGCCGCAGAAAACGCGTCAAACGCAAAAGGGCTACAGCTCGGCCCGGTTGGCCGTGACCGCGTCCTCGTTCCATTCCAGGCCGATGCCGGGCACGTCGGGAATGTGCAGCAGGCCATCCTTGATGTCGTAGGGCTTCTGCAGGATCGGATCGGCCCAATCCTGCCATTCGAGCCAGTGCGCGGTCTCGCTGACCCGCATCATGTGCGCTGCCACCTCCGGATAGAGATGGGTGGACATCGGGACCCCCGCCGTTCCGGCGATCGCCGCGGCCCGCAGCCAGCCGGTCACGCCGCCGATGCGCATGAAATCCGGCATCACATAGTCGCACGCCTTGCTCTGCAGCGCCTTGTGGAGGTCGCGCGGGCCATAGAAATTTTCGCCGATCTGGATCGGGGTCTTCAACTCGGCGGCCAGCTGCGTGTAGCCGTCGAGGTTGTCGTAGACGATCGGCTCTTCGATCCAGGCCAGACCGAGATCGTCGATCATGTGGTAGCGCTGCAAGGCTTCTCCGAGGTGGAGGCCCTGGTTGAAATCGACCATCAAGTGCATGTCCTCGCCGACCGCATCGCGGACCGCCTCCAAGGTTGCCAGATCATCGCGGATGCGCTCGCGGCCGAGCCGCAGCTTGAGGCCGGTGAAACCTCCCTCATCGCGCAGCTCGATCGCCTCCGCGGCCATCGCCTCCGGCTGCTTGAGCCACAGTCCGTTGCTGTTGTACGCCTTCACCGGACCGACCGAGCCGCCGAGAAGAACGCACAGCGGCATGCCCGTCGCCTTGGCCAGCGCATCCCAAGCCGCCATATCGAGTCCCGACACGGCGATCATGGACAAGCCCTGATAGCCCACGAAATGGAGCGACTTGCGCGCCAGGTCATACAACTCGATGGGCGTTACTCGCCGGCCCACGAGCATGGCGCCGAAATCATGCAGCGCCGGGATCAAATACCGCATGGCTTTCGCGGTATAGGGTTCGAGGTAGCTGCGGCCCACGATGCCTTCGTCGGTGGTGAGGTCGATCAGAATGAGCGGCCAGTCGGTGATGGTGGCGATGCGTGCGACAACCGGTCGTTCGAGCTTGAGCACGACCGGTCGCGCCCTGATGCTTTTAAACGTCAGGGATTCAAATCGCATGTCCTGGCCCTCCCGCTCCGGACCGAATCATTTCGAAGTCGCCGCGCCGCCGGTAATCGGGAAGCCTTTCAGGCCAAGCGCGGCCTGTAAATTCACCGATCGGTATACTTTTGCGCTGGCGGTGCCAGGGATCAGACGTCAGTAATCGGTCATCAGTGGTTGGCAAACATGCGCAGCAAGACGGATCAGACTCGGCGGCGGATCGTCGATGCGGCCTACGAGTCGTTTTGGCGTTCAGGGTTCACGCGCACCAGCGTCGACAGCATCGCCGCGCGGGCAGGCGTCACGAAGCGCACGCTCTATTCGTACTTTCGCAGCAAGGACGATCTGCTCGCCGCGGTGCTGCTTGGTTACGACGAGTTGGCCAGGAAGCGGCTTCAGCGTATCGGCGACCGCATGCCCCCCGATCGCGACGGGATGATCGATTCGTTCTTCAGCCAATTGGCCGGGTGGGCGAGCGCCACGCCGCGCTGGTCCGGGTCGGGATTCACCCGGCTGGTGGTGGAGCTCGGCGATTTGCCCGGCCATCCGGCGCGCGCCATTGCACGGCGCGCGAAGGCGACGGCGGAAGCTTGGCTTGCAGAGCGGCTTGCAAAAGCGCGCGTCTCGCGCACGCGCGAGGTCATGCTGTTGATGGAAGGCTCGATGGCGCTGATGCTCATTCACGGCGATCGCAGCTACATCGACGCTGCTGCGCGAGCCGCAAAACAGCTGGTCAAGCAAAAGTAATCGTCGAGCAAATGCGCCGGGGAGGCCAACCGCCTTATGACACTTGCCGGGCAAATGCCGTTGCGGCCGGCGAAACCCGACCCTCGGGATGCGCGTTGTCCGGCTGAGCACCAGGTCAGGAGAACGCACCATGCCCGAAATCCGCGAGAACAACGGCATCGTCACCCAGATCACGACCGTGAAGGTGCCGCCCGACAACCAGTCCGAGGTGCTGGAGCTGATGGCCGAGCGCGCGCTTCATGGCGACGCAGCCGGGCTTCGTCTCGGTCAGCCTGCACGGCAGCGAGGACGGCAGTCACGTCGTCAATTACGTGCAATGGAAGGACCGCAAGCAGCTCGAGGCCGCCCACCATTCGCCCGAATTCCGCAAGAAGTGGCCGCGCTTCGGCGAGCTGATCCAGGAGGCGGAGCCCTGCCTCTATCACGTGATCCACGTCGAGGCGGCGTGACGGGCCTCGCTCGTGTCCCGGGCGAGTGCAGCGAGGCGTAGCCGAGCGGAACGAGACCCGGGACACGAGACCACTTACGCCCACGGGCGTGATGCCTTGGCCTTGTCCTCGAAGCGCTCGATCTTGTCCTTCTTGACCATGGTCAGCCCGATGTCGTCGAGGCCGCTGAGCATGCAATGCTTGCGGTGCGCATCGATGTCGAACTTGACTACGCCACCGTCGGGGCCGCGGATCTCCTGCTTCGCGAGATCGATCGACAAGGTCGCATTGGCGCCGCGCTCGGCGTCGTCGAACAGCTTCTCCAGGTCCTCGGGCGTGACCTTGATCGGCAGCACGCCGTTCTTGAAGCAGTTGTTGTAGAAGATGTCGCCGAACGAGGTCGAGATCACGCAGCGGATGCCGAAATCCATCAGCGCCCAGGGGGCATGCTCGCGCGAGGAGCCGCAGCCGAAATTGTCGCCGGCGACCAGGATCTTGGCCTTGCGATAGGCCGGCTTGTTGAGCACGAAATCCGGGTTCTCGCTGCCGTCGTCGCGGTAGCGCTTCTCCGAGAACAGACCGGTGCCCAGCCCGGTGCGCTTGATGGTCTTGAGGTACTGCTTGGGGATGATCATGTCGGTGTCGACGTTGATCATCTGGAGCGGCGCCGCGACGCCTTCGAGGGTGGTGAATTTCTGCATGGTCGTTTCCTTGCGCACGCGCACGCCGCGCGGCCCATCTCATGGCGGCTCCGCCGGCGCAGGTCAAGTCCACGCGCTTCGGCGAGCGATGCACCGACCGCGCGGCGGACTTCGGTGTGCTCCCCTTCCCCGGGATCGACGCAGCCGCGGCCGAGAGTTCTCACCTGCCGCGCACGACCTCGGTCCCAGCCCAGCGATCATGCCAAGGAAGATTGCCGCGGCGGACCGTGACGATGAAGTTGACCAGGAGAATGAGGCCTACCGCGGCGGCGATTGCGGACGCGGGCAAGAAGTAATTCAACAGTGCCAACAGCCCGTCGGCATCGAGCCACATGGCCGGAATGAGCACAGGCGTCAATATCAAAACTGGGAGCAGGCGCACGAACGTGCGCTTGGCTGCCTGAGCAAAGCTGAGCGACCCTCCCCCCAATGACTGCACCCGCAGATCGAGGAGATTTTTGCCGAGGGTCGATCCGAAACGCCATTCCAACAGCAGCAGATAGCCGGCGAGCAGGAAAATCACCAGGTAGTCGAGATAGAAGGCCCACACCGGTCGTCCATCTGCATCGACGGCAACAGTTACACTGCGTGTATAGGTTACCGCGCCCGATCGCGTGACCTCGCTCACGATCATGACTCGGTTATAAACGTAGCCCAGAAAACTAAACGTGCAGCGGGCAGCGTGCGTCACCTTGAAGTCTTGCGGCAGTCTGAACTCCGCAGGCAGTGAGCTGAGGCCGTAACAAGTCCGAACATGCACCGGAACGTTGCCGACGCGAATCCGGCCATCGGTCGGTCCAAAGAGCAGGATGCCGAGCGCGGCAAGCACCACTCCGATTGCCAATACGTCAACAACCAACGCGAACCAGCGTCGCCAGAATCGTCCACGGATCGCTCCCGCCTCCTCCGGCACGACACCTCCTCCCGCGCTGGTTGTAAGCATACCGTTCCCGGCAGCGGCTGGAAATGTCGAATAAGTCAAGCACGGGCATGGTGATGGTGCTCCGGGTGGTACCCCGGCCCGTGCGAGGCGAGATCGAGGCCCGCGAGCACGAGGAAGATCACGCCGGTGGCGATCAGCGCGGCGCTCCAGATCAGGTCGAGATTGATCCAGGCCCGGCGCAGCACCGCGAGCCCGACCCAGGCGAAGATCAGCCAGGCGATGGCGCCGGCGGCGGCCAGCATCGCGATGGTGTGCACCGCCACCGCCAGGAGCCCGATCCAGAGCGAGCCGGCGAACACCGCCATCACCGCATCATGACCGCCGTGCGACGGCGCGGCGCCGGCCGGCAGCTCGAGCAGCACCGGCATCACCATGAGACCGGCGCCGTGCGCGGTCGCCATCAGGAACGACCACAGGGTGAGATCGCGGAAGCCGACCTGCATGCCGGTGCGCAGCTCGTGCCGATAGCCGCGCGCCAGCCGCCAGACGCCGAAGCCGATCAGGCCGGCGGCCGCAACGAGCCGCAGCAGCGTCAGATCGATGGCCGATCGGGCGACCGCGACCAGCACGACCGCGACCGCGATCGCGGCGGCGTGGCCGAGCGCGATCGGCGGCAGCGCCTGCACCACGGCGGCGCCGCTGCCGCGCTGCAGCCCGAGCCCGACCGCGAACAGCCAGCCCATCGCCGGGTTGATGCCGTGAAACAGCCCGAGCCCGGCGAGCACGAGCCACGGCCACAGCTCGGATGTGCTCATCGTCACCCCGCTGACGCCGCGATCGGCGCTATCGCCGCTTGCGCCCTCCCCCCTTGCGGGGGAGGGCAGTTCGGTGCCGCCACGCGCGATGATGGGTGAGGGGTTTTCTTCGAAAAGAAGTACCCCTCACCCATCAGGGCTCGCTCGAGCAGCGGAGCAGCCCTCTCCCGCAAGGGGAGAGGGCACAAGCGGCAGCGGCACGTTCGGTCGATTACTCGATGGTCCGTGGCTACAGCAATCAACCGCGCTGACGTTTCCACTCACGGATAGCAGTACGAATCCGACGAGCAGTCGCCGCCCTGCAGCCTGACCTGGTGCGGCAGGTGGCCCTTCGGCCACTCGATGAAGAATTTCGGATCGAAGGCGATGCCGCCGCCGGGCGCGGCGTCGAGCTTGACCATCCAGCCGTCGAAGCCGCCCTCGTAGAACTGCGGATCGATCGCGCCGTAGAGCGAGTTGGTGAAATAGACGCGCCGGCCGTCGCGGCTGACCTCGACCATTTGCGGGCCGCCGCCGAGCTTGCCGTTCTTGGCACCCGGATGGCCGGCACGCGAGACGATCCCGCCGATGCGCACCTTGCCGGTGAGCTTGGGGTTGAGCGGGTCGGAGACGTCGTACTGCTGCAGGTCGCCGGTGCCCCAGCACGACACGTAGAGAAATCGATCATCCATGGAAAGATCGATGTCGGTGACCAGCGGCGGGCAGGCGCCGAAACCCTTGAGCACCGGCGGCAGCAGGTCGGGGCTCGCCGGCTCGGCCGGGATGCTGATGATCTTCTTCACCGCCCACTTGTTGCCGTCGCGGTACCAGGTCCAGATCGACGAGGAGAGATCCTTCAGGCTGACCACGCAATTGACGAAGCCGTGCGCCTTGGTCGGGTCGTGCGCCGGGCGCAGCTCGAACACCAGCTGGTGCTCCTCGCCGAGGTCGATTTCTTGCAGGTGCTTGCGCTTGGTGAGGTCCCAGAAGTGCAGTCGGCGGCCGTATTTGCTGCCGAGCAGAATCTCCGGCACCAACCCGTTCTCGAACGTGTCGGGCGTGCCCCATTCGCTGGTCACCATGGTGTCGTAGCCGAGATGCCACCAAGCGTCGTAGGCGAGCTGCTGCGGCCCCCGGTCGACCTCCCAGCGGCCGAGCGGCTCGAAGCTCTCGTGATCCATGACGAAGACGCCGCCCGGCGCCTTGCCGTCCTTGTTGCCGAGCGCCGCGACGTAGATGCCGCCCGGCCCGCAATGGATGGTGTGCGGGCGCGTGTAGCCGGTTTTCTCGGCGATCTCGTCGGGCTCGATCACCTTGACGATTTTCGGGCTGCGCGGGTCCGGCTTGGTGTCGAGGATGTAGATGCGCGAGGAGCGCAGGCCCGGCACCACCAGATAGCGCCGCTCCACGTGCGGGTGCGGCATCTGCGGACACAGGCAGGACGAGCAGGCGTTCCAGCCGAAATGGTGGAACTCGTCGCCGGTATTCGGCGCCGAGACGGTGCCGACGATCTTGGAATAGGACGCCGATTTCGGATCGACGTCGACGACGGCGATGCCGTCGGGTTTTTTGCGCGCGGGATCGAACGCCGCCACGTAGGCGAGCGTTTCGGCCGGCGCCTGCATCGCCGTGCGCGGCGACGGGTAGAATGTCGGATCGGGTGTCCAGGTGGTCATGTCGAGTTCCTCCGCTTGCATGGCGCTGACGAGGCTTCGCGCAGTCCGTTCGGGGACGACGGACGATTTCAAGGCAGGCCCAATCTTGCCCGTCCGCAGTCCTTGGCGCATTGAGGATAGCTTGATTTTTCCTTGAGAAAACCGCCGTTTTTCGGGTGCGGTCCGTAACCCCGATTCAAGCCGGGATCGTGTCCCGGATGCGGTGCAGCGCGAAGCGCGTGAGCGCGGAGCGGTGCACCGCTGATCCGGGACCGCCACGGTCCGTAACGGTCCCGGGTCTGCAGCGCACCACTTCGTGCTGCGCTGCGCCCGGGACACGAGGTCGAAATCCCGTGGCCTTCGCATCACCCCACGCCCGCCTCGATCGCCTCCATATCCTCGTCCGACAGCCCGAAATGGTGGCCGATCTCGTGCACCAGCACGTGGGTGATGATCGCGCCCAGGGTTTCCTCGTGCTCGGCCCAGTAGTCGAGGATCGGGCGGCGGTAGAGCCAGATCATGTTCGGCATCTGCACCGGCGCGCTGTCGGAGCGGAACGGCAGGCCGACACCCTGGAACAAGCCGAGCAGGTCGAACTCGCTCTGCGCGCCGAGCTCGTCGAGCACCTCGTCGGTGGGAAAATCCTCGACCCGCACGACGAGGCCGTCGCAGAGCGCGCGGAATCGCTGCGGCAGCCGGCGGAACGCCGTCTCGGCGAGCACTTCGAGCTCGGCGAGCGACGGCGCCTTGACGGGCCGCCAGGCGAGCGGATCGGAAAACGGAGCGTCAGCCATGGCCGTGGTTCTAAAACGATTTCAACCAAACCGAAATCCTCTGGCGTGGTTTGTGCACGTGCCGCGGGCTCTTACCTCCCCCTGAAAGGGGGAGGTCGACCGCATGCGCTGAGCGAAGCGAGGCGCAGGCGGTCGGGTGGGGGTCATCTTCGGCACGTTGATCCCCACCCACCCCTCCCCTTTCCAAGGGGAGGGAGCACACCGAGATCGCGGCGTGTTCAATCGATTACTCGAACGTCGGTGGCTACGATGATGATCATGAAACTGCTGGGGCGTTGACGGCGGCGCCACGATGGGCGAGCGTACGAGCAGATGGGGCAGCACCGAAGGCCGAGATGACCGAGAAACGAGCGCTCGCAATCGCCGTCGTCGCGGCCGGGGTGATCGTGCTCGGCCTAGCGGCCGATGATGCCCGCGCGCAAACGTCCGGCGCGGATCGCGACGCCGCGCTTTCAGCGCGCGCCCAGGCGCAAACGAAATCCACGCGGCCGCGCACCCGCATCCGTGTCACGCCGGCCTATCCCTACCGGACTACTCCGACCGACTATCCGACGCCCTACCCGATCGAGTTTCCCGGTCCCGGCGCGGTGCGGCAATGCACGTCGTGGCTGGCGCAGGAATTTCGCCCGAGCGGAACCGTGATCGTGCCCAAGATGAGCTGCTGGTGGGTGCGGGGCTGAGCTGCCGCTTTGCCTGATCCGACCAACCGGTGCGCTGGTGCACTCGGCGCGTCGCCCTCCTTCCGGAAGGAATTAGAGCATTTGCCGGTCGATTTGCACCACTCTCTCGGTGGTCATTCCGGGGCCCGAGCGCAGCGAAGGAGCCCGGAATCCATAATCACCGCCTGTGGTTATGGATTCCGGGCTCGCGCCTTCGGCGCGCCCCGGAATGACTGCGGATGATTCCATGTCAGCGGAAACCGCTCTAGGCGGCGGCGTGCGCCGCCGCCCTGATGGCCGTCAATATTCTCGCGCTTTTCGGTCGGGGTGCCGGCGAGCCAGCGCGGACCGCCTCAAGCAGACCGGGCCGCGTGCCGGCCGCCGGATGCCGACGCCCGGCCGGACATGCCCCGGTCGTCGCGCCCTCCGGCAGCCGCTTCGAGCGCCGCCGCCACCGCGTCATCCACGCTATCGAGCCAGACGAAGCGGACCTGATTGCGCGCCGCCTCCGGCACGTCTTCGAGATCCTTGCGGTTGCGTGACGGCAGCAGCACGGTGGTGATGCCCGCGCGGGTCGCGGCGAGCACCTTCTCCTTCACGCCGCCGATGGGGAGAACCAGCCCTCGCAGCGAGATTTCTCCGGTCATCGCCGTGTCGCTGCGCGCCGTACGACCGGTGAGCAATGACGCAAGCGTCACGAACATCGCGACGCCGGCGCTCGGGCCGTCCTTCGGGATGGCGCCCGCGGGCACGTGAATGTGAATGTCCGATTTTTCGAACAAGTCAGGATCGATGCCGAGGTCGGCGGCGCGCGCCTTGACCAGCGTGAGCGCGGCCTGCGCGCTTTCCTTCATGACGTCGCCGAGCTGGCCGGTGAGGATGAGCTTGTTGCGGCCCGGCACGCGCGTCGCTTCGACGAACAGAATATCGCCGCCGGTCGGCGTCCAGGCGAGACCGGTTGCGACCCCCGGCACGCTGGTGCGCATGGCGACCTCGTTCTCGAACCGCCGCGGGCCGAGGATGGCGGGAAGCGCCGCGCCATCAATGCGCAGGCGCCCGGCGCTCCCTTCCGCGATGCGCATGGCGACATGGCGGCAGACCGCGCCGATATTGCGCTCCAGGTTGCGGACGCCGGCCTCGCGCGTATAGTCGCGGATGATCGTGCGGATGGCGTCTTCCGCAATGTCGCACTGCTCGGGCGTGAGGCCCGTGGCCGCGAGCTGGCGCTTGATCAGATAGCGCTTGGCGATCTCGACCTTTTCCTCTTCCGTGTAGCCGGGGATCTCGATGATCTCCATGCGGTCGCGCACCGGGCCCGGGATGGTGTCGAGCACGTTGGCGGTGGCGATGAACATGACCTTCGAGAGATCGAAGGCGACGCCGAGATAATTGTCGCGAAACGTCGCGTTCTGCTCGGGGTCCAGCACTTCGAGCAGCGCCGAGGACGGATCGCCGTGGAAGCCGACACCGAGCTTGTCCACCTCGTCCAGCATCAGGACCGGATTGCGCGTGGCGGCCTTGCGGATCGACTGGATGATGTTGCCCGGCAGCGCGCCGATATAGGTGCGCCGATGGCCGCGGATCTCCGCCTCGTCGTGCACGCCGCCGAGGCTCAGCCGCGCGAACTTGCGGCCGGTCGCGCGGGCGATGCTTTGGCCGAGCGAGGTCTTGCCGACACCGGGCGGGCCGACGAAGCACAGGATCGGGCTCTTGCCCTCGGGATTGAGCTTGCGCACGGCGAGATATTCGAGGATGCGGCGCTTGACCTTGGGCAGGCCATAGTGGTCCTCGTCGAGAATGCGGCGCGCCTCGGCGACGTCGATCGAGTCCGGGCTAAGCTTCGACCACGGCAGCTCGATCAGCCAGTCGAGATAGGTGCGGATCATCCCGTATTCGGGCGAGGCTTCCGGCATGCGCTCGAGCCGCTTGAGCTCTTTCCTGGCCTGGTCCTCGGCCTCCTTCGGCATCCCGGCCTTTTCGATCTGCTCGCGTAGGTCTGCAATCTCTGCCGACTTTTCGTCGCCCTCGCCCAGCTCCTTCTGGATGTGGCGGAGCTGCTCGCGAAGAATGTGCTCGCGCTGCTGGGATGACAGCGACTGCTGCGTCTGCTCGCCGATCTGCTTCGTGAGCTTGAGCACCTCGATGCGGTGCGCAAGCAGCGCCAGCACCTTGTCGAGACGTTCCTTGACGTCGCTGGTTTCCAGCACGGCCTGCTTTTCCGCGGGCGGCACGTCGCTGATGCCGGCGATGAAATCGACGAGCGCGGACGCCGAATCCAGCTGGTCGATCGCCGCCGCCACTTCCGGGGGGACGCTCGGCAGCAACTGGATTGCCTCACGCGCGCGCTCTCGCAGCAGGTTGACGCGGGCCTCGACCTCGGGCGTGAGCACTTCGGCGGCGGCGATCTCCTCGACGCGTGCCGCCAGGAACGGGAAACCGAGGATGAACTCGACGACGCGAAAGCGCCGCACGCCTTGGCAGATCACATGGTGGGTGCCGTCGTGGCTGGTGACGTAGCGCAGAATTCGCGCGACCGTTCCCACCTTATGCAGATGCTCGGGCTTGGGCTCCTCGACGGCCGGGTCAGTCTGCAGCAGGACACCCAGCATCCGTTCTGCGCGGACGGCTTCCTGCGCGGCCGCGATCGAAGATGGCCGCCCGATCGCCAACGGCAGCATGATCCCGGGAAACAGCACGGTCTGGCGCACCGGCAGGATGATGAGCGCATCCTGCGGCAGCGCCGGGTGCGTCTCGCCCTTGCTCGCTGCGTCCTGCACTGTCGCGTCGGACATTTTCCCTGTCTCTCGATATCAAGATCGTTTGGTCAGGCTGATGAAGAGGCACCCGCTCCGGAGCTCCGATCGAATGAGCTCGAGCCGGAGAGCCGGGAGCCGGATGCTGCGCTCGAAGCGACCGTAGGGAATTTCCAGCCGGCGGATGGCCGCGTCGCGAGCGTCTGCCGGCAGGCGCCGCAGCCCGGCGACGCGCAGCACCTCGCCTTCGATCGAGACATCGAGATCGTGCGGCTCGACGCCGGGAAGCGCGGCAATGATCCAAAGCTCCCGTTCGGTCTCGAAGATATCGACGGGGGGCTCCCAGCTTGCCGCCTGCATGGCCGAGAGGCCGGGCTGAAAGAACCGGCGATGCAGTCCCTCGGCCCGCTCGATCATTGCGCAGGCCTCGGCCCACATGAAGTCTCTTGGGTCGCCCGCGGCCATGGAACGTGCCTCCGAATCCGCCCGCGGCTCGGCGGGGTGCGATCTCAGACAACGCCCTGAGGGGCCGGAGGTTCGGTCGGTATGAACACGGCGGCCGCGCTCACAGCGTGGCTTTGGCTCGAAAATGAGTTTCAATCGTCGAAACCAGATCGTCAAGCTCGTAGGAGCCGTCGTGCCGTTCGCCGCTGATGAAGAACGTCGGCGTCCCGTTCACCCCGCTGCGCACGCCGCCGAGGAAGTCGCTACGGACCTTGGGCGCCTAGCGTGGCCGGGGGAAATCCCTCCCCGAGAACGCAAGCGAGAGGGCGCAGGCGGCGACCGCTGCGCTGCGCCCGGGACACGGGCCGTCAATTCCACGCGCGCACGTCGACGAAATGTCCGGCGATCGCCGCCGCTGCGGCCATCGCGGGCGACACCAGATGGGTGCGGCCCTTGTAGCCCTGGCGGCCCTCGAAATTGCGGTTCGAGGTCGAGGCGCAGCGCTCGCCGGGCGCGAGCTTGTCGGGATTCATCGCCAGGCACATCGAGCAGCCCGGCTCGCGCCAGTCGAAGCCGGCGGCGCGGAAGATCTTGTCGAGCCCTTCGGCTTCCGCCTGCTCCTTCACGATGCCGGAGCCGGGCACGATCATCGCCGACACGTTCGGGTTGACGGTCTTGCCCGCGGCGACGCGCGCGACCTCGCGCAGGTCCTCGATGCGCCCGTTGGTGCAGGAGCCGATGAACACGCGGTCGAGCGTGATGTCGGTGATCTTCTCGCCGCCCTTGAGGCCCATATAGTCGAGCGAGGTCAAGGCGGCACGGCGCTTGTTCTCGTCGGCGATCTCGGCGGGCACCGGCACGCGGCCGGTCACCGAGATCACCTGCTCGGGACTGGTGCCCCAGGTGACCAGCGGCGGCAATTTTGCCGCATCGAGCCTGATCTCGCGGTCGAAATCGGCGCCGTCGTCGGAGCGCAGCGTCTCCCAGTAGCGCATCGCCTGGTCCCAGGCCTTGCCCTTCGGCGACTTCGGCCGCTCCTTGAGGTAGGCGAAGGCCTTCTCGTCGGGCGCGATGAAGCCGGCCTTGGCGCCGCCCTCGACCGACATGTTGCAGACCGTCATGCGGCCTTCCATCGAGAGCGCGCGGATCGCCTCGCCGGCATATTCGAGCGCGTAGCCGGTGCCGCCGGCGGTGCCGATCTCGCCGATGATGGCGAGGATGATGTCCTTGGCGGCGACGCCGGGCGGCAGCTTGCCGTCGACCACGGCGCGCATGTTCTTCGACTTGGTCTGGATCAGCGTCTGGGTGGCGAGCACGTGCTCGACCTCGGAGGTACCGATGCCGTAGGCGAGCGCGCCGAAGGCGCCGTGGGTGGCGGTGTGGCTATCGCCGCAAACGAGCGTGACCCCCGGCAAGGTGAAGCCCTGCTCGGGGCCGATGATGTGGACGATGCCCTGGCGCCGGTCGAACTCGTTGAAATATTCGAGCCCGAACAGCTTGGCGTTCTCCGCCAGATAGGCGATCTGCGCGGCGCTTTCCGGGTCCGGATTCGGCAAGTTGCGGTCGGTGGTCGGCACGTTGTGGTCGACGACGCAGAGCGTCTTGTCCGGCGCGCGTACCTTGCGGCCGGAAAGACGCAGCCCCTCGAAGGCCTGCGGGCTGGTCACTTCGTGCACCAGGTGGCGGTCGACATAAATGAGGCAGGTGCCGTCCGGCTGCTCGTCCACCAGGTGGTCTTCCCAGATCTTGTCGTAGAGGGTACGCGGCTTGGCCATGCTCCGGAACTCACCGTTGGTCGCAAGGGATATATAGGGTTCGGGCAGTCCTTTAGCGCCTGCCGGGGCGGAGGAAAAGGGTCATGGACATCCCTTGACCGCGTGTCCCGGGCGCAGCGCAGCATGGAGCGAAGCGGAATGATGCGCTGCAGACCCGCGGGACCGTTACGGTCCGTGGCGGTCCCGGATCAGCGGTGCACCGCTCCGCGCTTACGCGCTACGCGCTGCATCGCGTCCGGGACACGAAAACGGCTTAACCGGCACCCCGGAAGCGGGTTCGATCGAGCGCCACGACGGAGGAACCCATGGCCCGAGCAAAGGTGAAGTCTTCAGCCCGAACGGCGCGACCGCGGACCGCGAGCAAGCGGCGCGCGCTCCCCAAAGCAAGAGCCAAGGCACAGCCGAAGCAGCGCTTCGTCGCCAGCCACTACCGGGATGAAGATTTCAAGGTCGGCGGCCTGCGCACCTATGCGGCATACCGCGATCTCGGCACCAACCGGGCCACCAGCGGAATGGTGCAGGCGCACGTGATCCGCTTCCTGCCGCCGTGCGTTCCCGAGGTGGTGTCGAAGCGCCACTATCACGACGTCGATTTCCAGCTGATCTATGTGCTCAAGGGCTGGATCAAGACCGAGATCGACGGCCAGGGCGCGATCGTGATGCGGGCGGGCAGCTGCTGGACCCAGCCGCCGCGCACCGAGCACGCGGTGCTCGACTACTCGGACGATTGCGAGGTGCTCGAAATCGTGCTGCCGGCCGATTTCAAGACCGTGGAGCTGGAGTAGGCGAGCGCGTAATGCGGTCGCCGGGTCCCGGATGCGGTGCAGCGCGGAGCGCCTCGGCGCGGAGCGGTGCAGCGCTGATCCGGGACCGTTCCAGGCTCGGAGTCCGTGGCGGTCCCGGGTCTGCAGCGCATCACCAGAAGCGCGTCGAAGACGCGCGTAAACGCGCTTATGGTGCTGCGCTGCGCCCGGGACACGCCCGTTAGCCAAGCGCCACGTCGTCACACCACACTGGCGGCCACACGCTGATCGCTGCCGGTCAGATGCGCGACCTTGCGCGCGTGCTCGACCGCATGGCGCGCGTCGTCGCTGTGGGTGAACAATTCGAGCGATTCGGTTTCGTCCTCGGTCACCGGGGTCAGCGCCTGATCGGTGTAGAGCAGCCGTTTCGGATCCTTGCGGATGCGCCGGCTCGCCGCCTCGAGCCTGATCCATGATTGCGCCATGCGGTAATACTTCGAGGCGAAGTCCAGCGCGTATTTGGGGTAGAACGACCAGATCGGCTCGATCGGCCATCCCGGACGGCGGTCGCGCCGGTATTTGCGGCGGACGAAGCCGCCCTGCAGCGGATGGGTTTTCTCGATATCGGCGAAATTGGCGAACACGAACATGTTGCCGGTGAGCCGCACCATGCTGGCGCCGGTGGCGGCCGCGCGGCGCAGGACCGTTTCCATGTGCTCGTGCGTGTAATAGGCGCGCCAAGCGCTTTGGTAGACCTCTTCCCAGGCCTCCTTGCTCATGCGCGCGTGATGGGCGACCGCGTGCTCGCTGTCGTACTGGTTCATGTCGGCGTCCATCCAGGCGCCCTGCTGCCACAACACCTTGTGGTCCTCCGATCCCGGCAGCGGGGTGAGCACGAAGAATTCGAGGATGTCGACCGGCAGCTCCTTCTTGATGATCTCGATGTCCTCGCGGATGGATTCGGGCGTGTCGGCCGGAAAGCCCAGGATGTAGCCGGCGGTGGTGATCACCCCGGCGTTCTTCCAGGCCAGCAGCATGGTGCGGTATTCGGTGATCTTGTTCTGGCGCTTCTTGGCGGCAATGAGGTTCGCCGGATTGATGTTCTCCAGCCCGATGAACACGCGGTTGACGCCGGCGCGCGCCGCCTTCGCGATGAAATTCGGAATCTTGTGGCACAGAGTGTCGACCTGGATGATCAAGCGGAAATTCAGCTTGTCGCGTTCGCGCAGCTCGATGATGCGGTCGAAGATTCTCTCCCAATCCTTGTTGCGGGCGAAATTGTCGTCGGTGATGAAGAAGTTGCGAATCCCTTCGGCCATGTGCTGGCGGATCGTGTGCTCGACGTCGTCGGGCGAGCGGTTGCGCGATTTGCGGCCCTGCACGTTGATGATGGTGCAGAACGAGCACTGATAGGGACAGCCGCGGCCGGCGTCGAAGCTGGCGTGATGCTGGACCGTGCGGCGAATATGCCGCGCCGGCAGGATCGGCGTCGGTTGCGACTCGAGCGCCGGCAGATCGTTGAGGTATTTGTAGATCGGCGCGAGCTTGCCGCCCGCGGCATCGCGCAGGATCTGGTCCATGCGCCCTTCCGCCTCGCCGGCGAACAGGCTCACCCCCATGTCCAGCGCGGTCTGCAGGTCGGCCTGCAGCTCGGGCAGCATCGCGAGACAGCCGGACACGTGGAAGCCGCCGACGATCACCGGAATGCCGGCCGCGCGCAGCGCACGCGCAATGTCGAGCGCGCGCGGGAACTGGTTCGACTGCACGCCGACCAGCGCGACCAGGCCGAAGCCGCCGTGGCGCCGCAGCAACGACTTGAGCTTGCCGGTCTTGACCCGCGTGTTCGCCTCGTCGATCACGGTGACGTCGATGGCGGTGTCGGCTCCGAGCACCGCGCGCTGCGCGGAATCCTGCGCCAGGCCGTAGAGCGCGGCCAGCGAGTTCGAGGGAATGAAGGCGCGCACCCATTGGATGACGTAGCCATCGTCATCGTAGTGCGACGGCTTGATGAGCACCAACTGGAAGCGGCGGCTCGGTGTCCCCGCTGCGGCCGACATCAACACTCCCCGAACTTTGCCGTGGGTCGATGATCCCGATTATCACACAACGCGGGAGCAGGGAGAAGGGCGGTCACTCCGACCGGGTCTCGGCCGCCTCGTCGGCGCCGCGATGGTCCTGCTTCTCGCTGATGCGCGCCGACTTGCCGCGGCGGCCGCGCAGGTAATAGAGCTTGGCGCGGCGGACCTTGCCGCGGCGCACCACCTTGATCGAGTCGATCATCGGCGAATAGAGCGGAAACACGCGCTCGACGCCCTCGCCATAGGAGATCTTGCGGACGGTGAAGTTCTCGTTGAGGCCGGCGCCGGCGCGGCCGATGCAGACGCCCTCATAGGCCTGCACCCGGCTGCGCTCGCCCTCGACCACCTTGACGTTGACCAGGAGCGTGTCGCCGGGCTGGAAATCCGGGATCTCCTTGCCGGCGGACAGCTTGGCGACCTGCTCTTTTTCCAGCTGTTGAATGAGATTCTTGTTTTTGGGCTGTTGAACGGGATTCATGGAAATTTCTCCGTCGGCAGCGCCACGTCTGCAGGCGCGCGGTGGTATCGGTTGTCCGGGTCGGGCGAGCTTCTACGACAACCTGGAGGGTTTGTCACCCTTGTTGGGGGGCAGACCGGGCCAAGTGAGCCGCCTCACTTTTGGGCCAATGACCGCAATTAACGGCTGAAATCGAAGGCCTTGGCCAGGCTCTCGACGGCCTTGAAGCGCGAACTATGCAAGGCGTCCAGGCGGTGCCGATCAGCGATGAACTTGGAGATGGATGTCGTCTCGTATTGGGAATGGTCCACCCCCTTGCGGACGAATGGCGAAACTAGAATCGCGGGAACACGCGTGCCAGGCCCAAAAAAATCGGCGCGATCGCCGGCATCGGCCGGCTGCGGTGGCCGAACGTGATCAAAGAATCCACCGTGTTCGTCATAGGTGATGATTATCGCATAAGACTCCTTCATCGGGCTCATTTGCATCAGCTTGACGATCCGCCCAACCTCTTCATCGGCCTCCACAAGATTGGCGTAACCTGGATGTTGATTGAGGACGCCGACAGGCTTGTAGAAGGCGACCGGAGGAAGTCTGCCGGTCCTGATGTCGGCCTCCAGCTCGATGGCATCCTTTAGATGCTTGGCCCGCTCATCACGGCCGGATTGCCGCATCGGACTGAACCGCTCAAAATAGGCGAACGGTTGGTGGTGCCACTGAAATAGGTTCTTCTCCAGAATCTGCTCCTCTTCGGAGGAGCGGTTCCCCTTGATCGCAAGGTTCCAGCCGCCCGAATACCACGCCCAATCCACGCCTTTCGCGGTAAGCCTGTCACCGATTGTCGACTTGGTTTGCCCCGGAAGCAGATCGCCGCCCTTCTTGCCATTATTGAGGAAGACGGACTGCGTCGTGTTGACGGCGTATTCGCCATCACCTACCGCGGTCACGGATTCGTCATCCATGCTGCCACCGGGATTCGGCTTCGAACGGACGCTCGCCGGCGGATTGGGCCACTCCGGCGCGCAGGCGCAGACAAGCCATATATGATTGAAGAACGAGCCGCCGAACGCGCCCTGGAAGAAGTTATCGAGCAACCGATAGTCGCGGGCGAGCTTCCATAGATTCGTGTCCCTTAGACTGGCCTCGCCGTAATGTCCCATAGTTAGCGCGCCGGCGTTGGAATAGGCGACGAACCGATCATTCTTCCCGCCGTTGATCTGCGCCTTGTTGGTGTAGAAGGCGTGGATCAGGTCGCGCGTATATGTCTTGACCGTCACGCCATAAGGAAGGCCATCGATCGCAAATAGTCTGTTCGGCAGATTTTCGATAGCGGGAAGCGCGTAGAGGCCGATCGGGTTTTTCGCCACCTTAAACGGGTCGAGCACCGGCGGCAGCTTCGCATAGGGTTCGCCCGCGCGATTGCGTTGGATCGCCGCGCTCCCCGCATTGGAAATGCCGTCCGCTCCGAGAAATTCGCCGAACAAATGATCGAAGCTGCGATTCTCGAGATAAATGACAAGGATATGCGACAGCTTGTCGATGCCTTGCGGCGGCTGCGCCGATGTCGGCGTGTACGGCGCGATCAAAGCGACCGCAACAATCGGAAAAAATCTGAAACGCATTGCAACCTCCAATGTCGTCGCCACCTTGCCGGCGCAACGCGACGACCGCATGAAGATTAGGTTGTTATTTGGTGAAATTCAATCTTTAGGCGAGAGCTTGGCGGCCCAGAGGTCGGGCCGCCGTGCGCGGGGCCGGCCGTTCGGCCTCGGCGCGCCGCCAGGCCGCGACCTTGGTCGCCGTGTCGTGCGGATATTCGTGCAGGCCCCGGGCGAAGCTCGCCTCGGCACCGGCACAGCTCTTTGCCCGTGACGCCGGGGAGCAGTCGGATGCGGGCGCCGAGCAGCACGAAAGCCGCGATCTCGCCGCCTGAGAGCACATAGTCGCCGACCGAACCCGGCCTCGGCCGGCCACTGGCGTCGAAAGCTGTTGCTACGTATCATAATCGCGATACCTGCCTTCAGAGGGGCTCGGCATGTCGCGGCTCGCTATGTCGATTGCGGTTATTGCGATCGCGTCCGTTGCCGCCATATCGCCAGGTCACGCGGAATTTCGCGTCTGCAATAAATCCGGCGAGCGGCTGGACGTGGCGTTGGGCTACGATGGCGGCCGGCAGGGCTGGATTTCCGAGGGTTGGTGGAACATCGGCGTCAATCGATGCGTCGCTGTCCGCAACGGCGATTTGGACAGTCGCTACTATTACCTCTACGCGCAGGGCAGCAGCGGCACCGAGTGGTCCGCCGACGATGACGACGAGCATGGTGCATTGTTCTGCGTGTCGGACAAGGAGTTTGTGCTCAACCAGCGCAGATACGATCCGAGCGACGAAGAGGCCTGCAAGAAGAATGGCCTGCAGTCCAAGCGTTTCTTCATGGTCGACGTCGGAGACTACACGCGTTGGACGCAGACGCTTGAGCCCGATACACCGCAGACGCCGGCCCGGCCCAACCCGTCGCCGTCGAACCAGCCGCCGCCGTCGTCGGGCGGTGGGGGTAGCGTGGGCGGCAATGCGTGCCAGCGCTATCCAAATCTTTGCTGAAGGAGGGAACCGTGCTGACGCGGCGAGAGACGGTGCTGGGCGGACTCTTGACGATCATCTGGGATCGCGTCGATCGCGCCTGCGCGGAGGCCAGCCGCAGGGGACGCCACGGGCATGGATGCGTGCTGGCGCCGGACGAAGCCGAGCCGTTCCTCGCCACGGCTACCGGATATCAGACCATCATCACCGGCAAGGAGACCATGATCGCGAGCACCGGCAATCGCGAATTCGACTATGCTTTGGCGCAGACCTTGTCGCGGCTCACCGACACCATGCAGGTGTTGCCGGGCTTCGCCTATTATGACGATTACGACGGCGAAAACGCCTACGCGACATCGACCCGCCGGCTTTCGCGGGCGGATGGGACTGTCTTGTTCGGAAAGCGCTTCTTTTTGTCGAAAATGGAGCGGCCCGAACATCCCGACGTCGTCATCGCGGCCGTCTGCGCCCACGAATTCGGTCACATCGTACAGTTCAGGCGCAATCTCATTGACCGGCTGAATGCCGGACAGAGGACCGTCAAGCGGTCCGAACTGCACGCTGATTATCTTTCCGGATATTTCGCCGGGGTGCGCAAGTTGCAGAGACCGGAATTTCCAGCGGCTGTCTTTGCGACCGACGCATTTAGCGATGGCGATTACGATTTCACATCCCCAGATCACCACGGAACGCCGGACGATCGCGCCGGTGCCGTCGTTCGCGGCTTCGAGGTCGGCTTTCGCGAGCGTCGCAATCTGGGCGACGCGATTCAGATCGGTCTCAATTACGTATTCCGCCTTTGATGGTCGGCGCATTCGGCAGGCGCGTTTTGCATGAGCCGATGGCTTGCAAGATGCGGGCGTCTCCCGCTCACCTGCCTCCGCCGCCGGGTTTTCGGTATTTCGCCCACAAATCGGGCCGGCGCGCGCGGGTGAGCCGTTCGGCCTCGGCGCGCCGCCAGGCCGCAACCTTGGCGTGGTCGCCCGAGGTCAGCACCTCGGGGATCGCCCGCCCCTCCCAGAGCTGCGGCCGGGTGTAGTGCGGATATTCGAGCAGGCCCTGGGCGCCGGACGCCTCCTTGCCCATGACGCCGGGAAGCAGGCGGACGCAGGCGTCGAGCAGGACGAAAGCCGCGATCTCGCCGCCCGACAACACATAGTCGCCGACCGAAATCTCCTCGAAAGCGCGGCCCTCGATCAGGCGCTGGTCGACGCCCTCGAAGCGGCCGCACAGGACGACGGCGCCCGGTCCACCGGCCAGCGCTTCGGCCCTCGCCTGCGTCAGCGGAACCCCGCGGGGGCTCATCAACAGCCGCGGGCGCGGATCGCCGGCGGGCGCCACCGCATCGACCGCGCGGGCGACCACGTCCGCCCGCATCACCATGCCGGGGCCGCCGCCGGCCGGCGTGTCGTCGACCGAGCGGTGCTTGTCGGTCGCGTGCGCGCGGATGTCGGCGGCTTCGAGCGCCCATAAGCCGGCCGCCAGCGCCTTGCCGGCGAGGCTCGCGCCGAGCGGCCCCGGAAACATCTCCGGAAAAATCGTCAGCACGGTCGCGCGCCACATGGATCAGCGTCCGGCTGGCACGACAACCGCGCGCAGCTCGGCGCGGATGCGCTCGATGATCTTGCCGAGCTTGTTCTGGCCGGTGCCCTCGCGGCCGACGCCCCAATAATAGTCGTTCGGCACGGTCTCGACGATCTCCTCGGTGCCGGTCGCCAGCAACAAGTCGCGCAGCTCGGGATGCAGCTCGAACTTGCGCCGCACCGCGCGATACATGACCTCGTCCTTCACCGCGTCCCAGTCGGCACGCATCTGGTCGCGATGCTTGTCGGCGAGATTCTTGGCAATGATCGGCTTCTCGGCCTTGCGAATCTTGGTCTGCAGCTCGGGATCGGCGAACTTCTGCGCCTGGTAATAGTGCTCGGTCGTCGGCCAGCGCTTGCCGTCGAGATCGACGCCGAACGGCGCGAAATTCGAGAATTCGCAGTGCGTCTCCGATTGCGAGAAGAAGCGGATGGCCATGGCTTTTCGGCAGCCTCGCTTAGCGCGGCTTCGACGCCTCCTCGGGCGGCTCGACGACGATGCGGCCGCCCGCAATGTCGATGCTGGGCACAAACGCATCGGTGAATGGCAACATGATGGTCGTGCCGCCCGCCTGCGGCCGCAACTCGAGGATGTCGCCGGCGCCGAAATTGTGCACCGCCACCACGGTCCCGACTTCGGCGCCATCGGCCGTTACGGCGGCAAGCCCGATCAGATCCGCATGGTAGAACTCGTCGGCCGCGGGCGGCAGCAACCGCTCGCGCGGCACGAACAGCCGCAGGTTGGTGAGCCCCTCGGCGGCATTGCGATCGCGCACGCCGCGAAGCCGCGCGACCAGATGGCCCTTGGCCGGCCGCACCGCCTCGATCTCGAAGCTCGCCGAGCCGTCCTCGCTCTCCAGCGGCCCATAATCCTTCACCGCCAGCGGATCGGCGGTGAACGATTTCAGCTTCACCTCGCCGCTGATGCCGTGCGCGCCGCCGATCTGGGCGACGCAGATGCGCTCGGCCACGTCTGCCTATCCGTCGCGGGCGAGCATCAGCTCGCCGGCGCGCCGCCGGCGGGCGCCGCGGCCTTTGCGGCAGCCGCGGCCGCCTTGGCCTTCTCGGCCTCCTCGGCCTGCGCCTTGCGCTCCTTGCGCGGAACCGCGCGGGTCGGGTTGTTGCGCTTCTCGCGTTTCATGACCCCGGCTTCGTCGAGAAAGCGCAGCACGCGGTCGGTCGGCAGCGCGCCCTTGGCGAGCCAGGCCTTCACCTTCTCGAGCTCGATCTTGAGGCGCTCGGTCTTGTCCTTCGGCAGCAGCGGATTGAAATAGCCGAGCCGCTCGATGAAGCGGCCATCACGCGGCGAGCGGCTGTCGGCGATCACGATGTGATAGACCGGCCGCTTCTTGGTGCCGGCGCGGGCGAGACGGATTTTTAGGGACATTTTGATTCCTTTCCTGTGTTGTTCAATTCAAAAACGGGAGCGTGTCCCGGATGCGGCGCAGCGTGGAACGGTGCGCCGCTGATCCGGGACCGTCCCAGACTCGGAGCTCGAAACGGTCCCGGGTCTGCAGCGCACCACTCGCTGCGCTTCGTGCTGCGCTGCGCCCGGGACACGTGCACTGAGCTGCATCATTTCTTCTTCCCCAATCCGGGAAATCCCCCCAATCCCGGCGGCTTGCCGCCGAGCCCGGGAAGCAGCGGCCCGCCACCCGGAAATTTCGGCGGCAGGCCGGGCATGGTCGGCGGCAGCCCACCGCCGCCCGGCGCACCGCCCGGCATCCCGGGCAATCCGCCCGGCAGCTTCTCGGCGAGCTTCTGTATCTGCTCCGGGCCCGGCATGCCGCCGCCGAGCCCCAGCATGTTGGCGAACCCGGCCATCGGCCCGCGCTTGCCCGAGCCCATCGCCTTCATCACGTCGGCCATGCTCCGGTGCATCTTGAGCATGCGGTTGACGTCCTCGACCCTGGTGCCGGAGCCGGCGGCGATGCGCTTCTTGCGGCTCGCCTTGAGCACGTCCGGGTTCCGGCGCTCCCGCGGCGTCATCGAATCGATGATCGCCATCTGGCGCTTGAGGACGCGCTCGTCGAGATTGGCGGTGGCGAGCTGATTTTTCATCTTGGCGATGCCCGGCAGCATGCCCATCAGCCCGGCCATGCCGCCCATCTGCTGCATCTGCACGAGCTGCTCGCGCAGATCGGCGAGATCGAAGGCGCCCTTGCGCATCTTCTCGGCGACGCGCGCGGCCTTCTCGGCGTCGATCGTCGCCGCCGCCTTCTCGACCAGGGTAATAATGTCGCCCATGCCGAGGATGCGGTCGGCGATGCGGGCGGGGTAGAAATCCTCGAGCGCATCCATCCGCTCGCCGGTACCGAGGAGCTTGATCGGCTTGCCGGTCACCGCGCGCATCGAGAGCGCGGCGCCGCCGCGGCCGTCGCCGTCCACCCGGGTGAGCACGATGCCGGTGAGGCCGACGCGCTCGTTGAACGCGCGCGCGAGATTGACCGCGTCCTGGCCGGTGAGCGCGTCGGCGACCAGCAGCACCTCGTGCGGATCGGCGGCGCGCTTGACCTCGGCCGCCTCCGCCATCATCGCCTCGTCGAGGGTGGTGCGGCCGGCGGTGTCGAGCAGCACCACGTCGTGGCCGCCGAGCCGGCCGGCCTGCAGCGCACGCTGCGCGATCTGCGCCGGCTGCTGGCCTTCGACGATCGGCAAAGTCTCGATGCCGGCCTGCTGGCCGAGCACCGCGAGCTGCTCCATCGCGGCCGGGCGGCGCACGTCGAGCGAGGCCATCAGCACTTTGCGCCGCATCTGCTCGGTGAGACGCTTGGCGATCTTGGCGGTGGTCGTGGTCTTGCCGGAACCTTGCAGCCCGACCAGCATGATCGGCACCGGCGCCGGCGCGTTGAGGTCGATCGGCTCGCCGCGCGCGCCCAAGATCTCGATCAACTGGTCGTGCACGATCTTCACGACCATCTGGCCCGGCGTCACCGATTTGATGATCTCGACGCCGACCGCCTGGCCCTTCACCTTGTCAACGAAGGCGCGCGCCACGTCGAGCGCGACGTCGGCTTCGAGCAGCGCGCGGCGGACTTCGCGCAAGGCCGCATCGACGTCGGCCTCGGTCAGCGCGCCGCGCCGCGTGAGGCGGTCGAGAATGCCGCCGAGCCTTTCCGACAACGAATCGAACATGTTTCAAACACCTTTGCGCCCGAGGGCGCATCGCGCTGTCGGGCGGTGGCCTCCGGCCTCTCCTGGACCGGTCGGCAAGGGTCAATTTCGGCTCTTTGCGAGAGCGCGCGGAACCTATGGGCGGGAGGGGGCCAAGTCAAGGAAACAAGCCAAGGAGCGGCCGCAATCGGCCCATGCGGCGCCAGGTCGGCTTACCGCATCTGCAGTCTTTCGCTAGTCTTTACCGCAAGATCGACGCCGGCGGGCCGAACCCGCCCGAGGAACGTGGGAGGAATTCATTCGTCCACTGTTGCCGCTCATCGCCGGCGTCGCGCTTGTGGCGCAAGCGGCCATGCACGCACGCGCGCAGGACTACCCGAACCGGCCGGTCACCTTCGTGGTGCCCTATGCGGCGGGTGGCGGGCTCGACGTGCTGGCGCGCATGCTGGCGCAGAAGCTGACCGATCGTCTCGGCAAGCCGTTCGTCGTCGACAATCGGCCGGGCGCAGGCACGCTGATCGGGGCCAATTCCGCCGCCAAGGCGGCACCCGACGGCTACACGATCATGCTGGGCACCAGCACGCCGTTCGCCATCAACGCGACGCTGCACAAGAATCTGCCCTACGACCCGGGCAAGGATTTCGCGCCGATTGCGCTCACGTCCAATGCTCCGTTCCTGCTGCTGGTCAATCCTTCGCAGCCGATCCATTCGGTCGCCGATCTTGTTGCGCTCGCCAAGAGCAAGCCCGGACAGCTCTCCTACGGCTCGGCGGGGCCCGGCTCGCCGCAACATCTGAGCATGGAACTTCTCAAGAGCATGACCGGCACCAACATCGTGCACATCCCGTACCGGGGAGATAACCCGGCGCTCACCGACCTGGTCGCGGGTCACATTCCCATGCAATTTGCCGAACCCACGCCCGTGCTGCCGCTCATGCGCAGCGGCAAGGTCCGTGCGCTCGGCCTATCGGCGCCAACCCGGATGCCGACCGCGCCGGACATTCCGCCTCTCGCGGAGGTCGGGCTTCCCGGCTTCGACTTTGTATCCTGGCAGATGATCGTGGCCCCCACGGGCACGCCGCGCGATATCGTCGACAAACTGCACGTCGAGATGAAGGCTGTGCTGGACTTGCCCGACATCAAGGCCGAGTTCGCCCGCACCGGACGGATTTCAGTCGGCTATCCGCCGGTGGACGAGCTCAAGAGGTTCATGGAGTCTGAGATCATCCGCCTTGGCAGGGTCGTCGAACAGGCGGGCATCGCGCGATCGCAATAGGCAGGGCGACGAGAACGGGAGGAACGGCCATGAAGGTTATCGGGTTAATCGTGATCTGCCTCGCCTTGATCGGCGCGGCGCCGGCTTTCGCGCAGGACTATCCCGCGCATCAGGTGACCTTCGTGGTGCCGTTCGCTCCCGGCGGCGGCACCGATATCCTCGGCCGGCTGATCGGGCAAAAGCTCACCGACCGCTTCGGCAAATCGTTCGTGATCGAGAACCGGCCCGGCGCCGGCACCCTGAACGCCGCCGTCCAGGTCGCCAAGAGCACGCCCGACGGTTACACCATCATGATGGCGACGAGCGGCACCATGGCGATGAACCCGACGCTCTATAAGGCGCTGCCTTACGCACCCGGCAAGGACTTGGTGCAGGCCGCCCTCATCTGCCACGTGCCGTTCGCGCTGGTGGTCGATAACGATCTGCCGGTCAAATCGGTCGCCGAGCTGGTGAAGCTCGCGAAGGAGCGGCCGCTGAGCTACGGCTCGGGCGGTGTCGGAGCGTTCCACCACCTCCTGGGCGAACTGTTCAATACTCAGTTCGGAATCAAGATGACCCATGTGCCTTATCGCGGAACGCTGCCGGCGCTGAACGACTTGGTCGCCGGGCACATCCAGGTACTGTTCGCCGATCTCGCGCCGGCCTATGCGCAAATCCAGGCCGGCAAGGTGCGCGCGCTCGGCGTCACGACGGCACAGCGCGTGGCCTCGGCGCCGGAACTGCCTCCGCTCGCCGAGGTCGGCGTGCCGGGCTTTGACTGGGCGGCCTGGCAATCGGTGGCGGTGCCGGGAGGCGTCCCGCAGGATATCCGCGCCAAGCTCAACGGCGCCATACATGCCGCCGTCGCCGAGCCCGACGTGCAGAAGCAACTGGTCAATCTTCAGTTCATTCCGGTCGGCAAGGGCTCGCCGGCCGAGCTCGACCGCTTCGTCGCGTCGGAGACCGTTCGCTGGGCTAAGGTTTTGCAACAGGCGGGCGTCGCGGGAACGCAGTGAGGCGGCTGACGCGGGTCCGGCCGCAAACCGGGCCGCGGACTCGGTCGGCTCCCGCTGTCATCGGCACACAAGATGATCGCGCTCTAATTCACCCGCATGACGCGCTTGGCGATCGGCGCCCATTTGGCGATTTCGCTCGCCACGAATTGCGTGAACTCCTCCGAGCTCATCGCCTTGGTCTCGACCGCGTCGCGATCGAGGCGCTTGCGCACGTCGGGATGCTCCAACATCTTGGCGACGGCCGCATTGAGCCGTTGGGTGATGTCGTCCGGCAGGCCCGCCGGTCCCGACAGCGCGAACCACGACACCGCCGTGAGGTCCGGGTAACCCTGCTCCGCAAAGGTCGGCAGATCGGGAAATTCCCTGAGCCGGCCGCTCGACGTCACGGCGATCGGGATGACCTTGCCGGCACGGATTTGTCCGACCGCCGAGGTCCAGGTCATGGTGCCGACATTCACGGTGCCGGCGACGAGGTCCATCAACGCCTGCGAGGCGCCCTTGGTCATGATCTGCTGCACCTTGATGCCGGCCTTCTGGGCGAACAATTCCACCAGCAGATGTCCGAGCGTGCCGACGCCGGGCGAGACGTAATCGATCGGCTGGCCGCGCCGTCCCAGCTCGACGAGCTCCTCGAGCGAGCGTACGCCGAGCGCGGGGCTCACCACGAAGACGTTGGGCGGCCCGCCCACATAGGCAATATGCGTAAAGTCCTTGATCGGATCGAAGCCCGGATTGGCGCTGACCGCCGGCGCGATCACGTGATAGGCGGTGCTCGAGGTGGTGAGCGTATAGCCGTCGGGCGGCGCTTGCGCGGTGGCGGCGGTCCCGATCAGCCCGCCGGCGCCGGCCCGGTTCTCGACGAAGCAGCGTTCGCGGAAGGTCTCGCTGAAGTGGTCGCAGAGCAGGCGCCCGAACATGTCGGCGGCGCCGCCCGGCGTCGACGGCGCGATGATGCGCACCGGCCGCGTCGGCCAGTCGGCGGCGTGTGCCGCGGTCGCACCGGCGAAAACGGCAGCGAGCGCGGCGGCGATCAGCGCGACAACCGGACGTTTCATGTTCTCCTCGGCATCGGATCATGATGCGGGCTTTGCGCGACCCTCGCAAGCGACCTGTCTTGCGATGGGAGGAGGCCCGCAGGACGCGGCGCATCCTGAGAGGTCAGCGGCGCGACGACAGCCCGAGAGCCGTTGCGGCCTTGTTTGATTTCCGCTTAGCTACCGTCGCCGATGCTTCACCGCATCGGCGCTGTCATTGTTCGGGGGGTCCCGCATGGACGCGGACTTAGTGACGGAGCCGGATGCCAAGGTCGTGCTCAAGGGCTCGAGCATCATCGCCGCGATCAAGGCGAGCGGCGTCGAGTACATCCTGTCGGTGCCCGACATCGTGACCAGCGGCGGCCTGCTGCGACCCATTGCGCGCGATCCGGACTTCAAGCTGATCCGCGTCTGCAAGGAAGACGAGTGCATCGGCATCGCGTCGGGGCTGTCGTACTGCGACAAGCGCGCGCTCACGCTGATCCAGCACACCGGCTTCCTCGACTCGATCAACGCCATCCGCGGCGTCGCGGTCGAATACGCGATGCCGGTCTGCATGATGGTGGGCCTGCTGCAGCACGATCCCAACACCACGCCGCGCAATTCGCCGCGCTACGGCGTGCGCATCGTCGAGCCGATCCTGGATGCGATGGAGATCCCGCACCATCTGATCAACGAGGAGGCGGACGTCGCGAAGATCCGCCCGGCGATCGAGGATGCTTACCGCAACTCGCACCCGGTTGCGCTGCTGATCGGACGGAGGCCGGTGGCGTCATGATGAAACGAGACCAATGTTTCCGCATCCTGGCGCGGCACGTGACCGACGAGATCGTGGTCGCGACCTACAGCTCGGCGGTCGACTGGCTCGAGGTCGGGGAGCGCACGCTCAACTATTTTTCGATCGGCGCGATGGGGCTCGATTCGTCGCACGCGCTCGGACTGGCGCTCGGCCGGCCGGACAAGCGCATCATCTGCCTGCAGGGCGACGGCAGCCTGCTGATGAATCTCGGGTGCCTGGTGACCATCGCCGCCGTGGCGCCGAAGAACCTGGTGCATATCGTCTGCCAGAACGACACCTACGAGGCCAACGGCGGTCACCCGATCCCCAACACCAAGGTGGACTTCGCCGCCATGGCCCGCTCGGCCGGCTATCCGCACGTGCACGAGTTCTCCGAGCTCGGCAATTTCGAGCAGCAGGCCGCGCACGTGCTCAGTGAGGACGGCCCGGTGTTCGCGACGCTACATGTGGAGCCGTCGAAGCCGCTCACCTACGACTATGCGAACCTGTACGATCCGGCGCGGCGCAAGGCGCTGAAGGCGGCGCTGCAAGCTTCGTAGAGCGGGCGCGGAACACACCGCGTCCACGCGTCAAAATGTTCACGCAAAACTGAAACGCTGATCGAGCGATGGCCGGCACCACCGCGTTCCCTCTCCCAACCAAACCCCGGCCGCCGGGTTTGGTTGGGAGAGGGAGCGCACGGAGTTCGCCGCGCGGTCAGTGAACCGCACCGCCTGCGGCGCGCCGCACCCGCATTCTCACGATGTCAAACAGCCCTAGCCAACGCTCTGCCCGCCCGCTGATAACGCGCGCGGGCGCCGCGTTTCTCTTTCTTCCTTCTCCCCAAACGGGGAGCGGAGCGCCGAGAAGGCGCCAACCTGTCGCGCTTGCGAGGCGCGACCAACCACGCTTGCGAGGCGTGGCGCGCGTCTTGCGCTTGAAGCACCAGACGCGCACGCCTCTCGGCGCTCCACCGTGGCGATTTTTGGCCGGGGTCCGCGCTTCCGTTTCCGGAATTTCCTCCGGAATCCGTACAGCGAGCTCCTCGCAGCCAGGTCATTGTGCCTGGCGGGCGGGGTCCCGAGCCTCCCGAGTCCGCCGGGTACGAACCGGCAGCCGCGGGACGCCACTCCCTGCTCCGCTTCAAGCCCGTCTCGAGAAACGCCCGTCGACGAGCAGGGATGATTCGGAATATAGGGTGCCGCGGACATACAGTCAAGGTGTACATCGGTCATGGCGCACAGCCCGGATGGAGCCACCGGGTCGGCGCGAAACGCCGCCCGATGGCAGACTCACCCGCTCGCTTCGCTCGCGACCGCTCCCCGCAAGCGGGGGGAGAGGGGACACCGAACGCGCGGCGCCGACCGTGATCCACCCGCCGATCGCTTAGACAGTGATGATGAATCCGCGCTAATTCGCCGGTGCCTGATCGGCCGGCTCCGGCACCACCAGCCGGTAGCCGACGCCGAGCTCGGTCAGCAGGATGCGCGGCTGGGTCGGGTCGGCCTCGATCTTCTGGCGGAGCTTGCGCACGAAGATGCGCAGATAATGGGTGTCGTGCATGTGCGGCGAGCCCCACACTTCTTTCAGCAGATGCTGGTGGGTCACCACGTTGCCGGCGTGCTGGGCGAGGATCTGCAGCAGCCGGTATTCCTTCGGCGTCAAGGTGATCCGCGCGCCGTCATTGGTCACGATCCGCGCCGCGAGATCGATCGCGATCGGCCCGACCTTGACCACCGGCTCGCCCGAGGAGACGCGCACCTGCCGCCGCATCGCGGCGTGCGCCCGCGCCAACAGCTCGGCCATGCCGAACGGCTTGACCACGTAATCGTCGGCGCCGCTCTCCAACAGGCGCACCTTCTCGGCCTCGTTCGAGCGCACCGAGAGCACGATGAGCGGGACGCTCGACCAGGCGCGCAGCCGTTCGAGCACTTCGCCGCCGTCCATGTCCGGCAGGCCGAGATCGAGGATGACGAGATCGGGCGGCTTGAGCGTCGCCCAGCGCAGCGCGTCGGCGCCGGTCTCGGCGTCCTGCACGGCGAAGCCGTCGAGCTCGAGGCCGGCGCGCAGGAAGCGCCGGATCTGAACCTCGTCGTCGACGACGAGGACAACCGGAACGGCTTCAGTCATCGGGCCCGACCCCGGGTTGGCTCGCAGGTGTTGCGAACGGCAGGTGGATCGACACGGTGCTCCCCTGATCGGCACCCGAGCTCATGGCCTCGAGCTTGCCGCCGTTGGCGCCGACGAAGGCCTTCGCGATCCACAGGCCGAGGCCGGAGCCGGAGGTCGCGGCGGCGTGGCGCGAGCCGCGGAAGAACCGTTCGCCGAGCTGCGCCTGTTCCTCGCCGGTTAGCCCGATGCCCTTGTCGTCGACCGAAAGCACCACGTCATGCCCGTTGCGCTTGGCCGCCACCGTGATCGGCGAGCCGGTGGGCGAGTATTTGGCCGCGTTGTCGACGATCTGCACGAATGCCTGCTCGACCAGCACCGGATCGACATAGATCAACGGCAGGTTGGAGTCCATGTCGAGCGAGACGTTATGGCCGGCCAGCCGGCGGCGGCGGCGGTCCAGCGCCGAGTTGACGATGTCCTGCGGCTCGATCCATTCCTGGCGCGGCTTGATCTGCTGGCGGCTGATCCGCGTCGCGTCGAGGAGATTCTGAATGTCGCTGTTGAGGCGCTCCGCCTCGTCGCGCACGACGCTGGCGAGCGCCATCAGCCGTTCATCCTTGGCGATCGCCGGCGACTGGGTCAGCACCGTCGCCGAGCCGAGGATCGACGCCAGCGGCGTGCGCAGCTCGTGCGAGACCGAGCCGATCAGCGCTTCCCGCAGCAGATCGGTTTCCGAGCGCATCTTGGCGTCGTTGAGCGCGCGGGCGACGTCGAGCCGCTCGAGCGTGGCGGCGGCGTCCGACAGCACGTCGTCCACCCGCAGCCGGACATCCGCGACGGCGTGCGTCGGCACGCTACCGAGATCGATGGCAATGACGCCGAAATCGGCGGTCTTTTGCGAGACCCGCCGCACCAGCCAGATATTGCCGGTGCCGTCGTCGACCGTGGCTCCGAGCGCGGACCGCGTCTGCGCGATCTCGCCCCGCACCCGCTCCGGCACCGCCTTCTCGTCGGGGGTGGCGCGGCCATCGCGGCCGGCGGCGGCGCCGAACAGCACCACCTTGCGCCGAACCAGATTGGCGAGGTGCTCCTCGATCGCGGTGTAGATCTCGTCGGCCGAATGGGCCGCCGCCAGCCGGCGCGAGAAGGCGTAGAGATCGCTCATCTCGTTTTCGCGCTTGCGGGCGATTTCGGTCTGCCGCTTCATCGAGTTGGCGAGATGGCTGGTCACCACCGCGACCACCATGAACAGGGCGAGGTTGAGAATCTCGTTCGGCCGGGCGAGGTAGTAGCTGTAATACGGAGAAAAGAAGAAATAGCCCGACCAGAGCACGCCCGCGACCGCCGCGACCAGCGCCGGGATGAGGCCGAGATGCCAGCCGGCCAGCAGCACCGGAAGCAGATAGATGACCGATCCGCGGCGGACATCGAGGTAGCGGATCAACAGGATGGAGATGAGCGTGGTCGCGGCGACCAGCACCAGCGCGATGGCGATGCCGCGCAATTCGCGTCGAACTGCTTCGATCCTGAACACCGATTGCCTCTCGCCCACCATCAAGCGTGGGACGGATTCGTGGGACGCCCCAGAATAGTACGGCAGGCACCGGTCGGTCATCCCGGTCCCTTGTCTATTTGCGGGTGCACGAGCCAGAATACGGCCGGCAGAAGGCAGAAGACGCGGGTATTCCGTCGTCCGAATTGGGAGGTTGTCGTGACCAGCATCGATTGGACGTTGCGCGCCGCAGTCGCCGCGCTGTCGCTTGGCCTCATGCCCGCAACAGGAGGAACCTCAATGGCCGGATCGCTCGGCGGACCGCTGGAGCTGCAGGACGAGGGCAGCTTCTTCGTCAACGGCCAGCTCACGCAGTCGACCCATCCCGGCACCGCGGTGGGCGGCATCTCGCAGCCCGGCCAGATCACCATCAACCAGATGTACGTACAGTATCGGATTCCGAAGACGATCGGCGGCCCGACGATCGTCATGGTGCACGGCTCCGGCCACACCGGCGCCACCTACGAGACCACGCCGGACGGCCGCGAGGGCTGGGCGACCTATTTCGCCCGCAAGGGCTTCCCGGTCTATGTGGTCGACCACGCCGGCCGCGGGCGCTCGGGCTTCAACCCGACCCCGATCAACCGCGCGCGGGCCGAAAGCAATGCCGGCGCGCTGCCGGAGATCCAAATTGCGCCGCGCGAGCGAGCCTGGTGGTTCTTCCGGATCGGCGCCAGCTATCCGACGCCGTATCCCGGCTCGCAGTTCCCGGTCGAGGCGTTCGACCAGTACACCGCGCAGCTGGTGCCCAACGCGGAGGCGACCTTGCAGGGCGCCGGCGCCAATACGGTGCAGGCGCTCGGCGCGCTGCTCGACAAGATCGGACCGGCGGTGGTGATGGTGCACTCGCAATCAGGCGCCTACGGCATGGACCTGGTGCGGGCGCGCGCCGCCAAGATGCTGGCGCTGATCAACGTCGAAGGCAATTGCGCGCCGGTGACCGCGGACGAAGTGACCAAGATCTTCTCCAAGGTCCCGCTGCTGTCGGTCTGGGGCGACTACAGCCAGGGCGCGCCCGGGCCGAACGGCGACCAGCGCCGCAACGGCTGCCTCGCGACCGTCGACGCGGTCAAGGCCGCCAGCGGCTCCGCCAAGCTGCTGCTGCTGCCGGAGGCCGGCCAGAAGGGCAACAGCCACATGCTGATGATGGACAAGAACAACCTGCAGATCGCCGACTTGATCATGGGCTGGGTGGGCGAGAGCGTGACGGCGCGATAGCGCGACCACGATAGCGACCGATCCGAGGGAGACCGACATGGTCCGAGCGATGTCGATGCGCGGCGCGGCCGCGCTCGCGGCGGCCGTGCTCGCCCAATCGGCGGCAATTCAGTCGGCTTGGGCACAGGACGCGCTCAAGATCTCGGTCGGCGCGCGCGGTGCCTTCGACAACCAGGTCTCCGAAGTGGGCCAGCAGCAGGGCTTCTTCAAGAAGCACGGCCTCACGCTCGAGGTGCTCTACACCCAGGGCGGCGGCGAGACCCTGCAGACCGTCATCTCGGGCGCGGTCGACGTCGGCATCTCGGTCGGCACGCTCGGCGCGCTCGGCGCCTTCGCCAAGGGCGCGCCGATCCGGGTGGTCGGCGGCGCGATGATCGGCGCCACCGAGTTCTGGTACGTGCCGGCGAGCTCTCGCATCAAGAGCCTCAAGAAGGCGGCCGGCAAGAAGGTCGCCTATTCGACCACCGGCGCCTCCACCAACCTGATGGTGCTCGGCTTCCAGGAGCTCTACGGCATCAAGTTCCAGCCGGTCGCGACCGGCAACCCGGTCTCGACGCTCACGCAGGTCATGAGCGGCCAGGTCGACGTCGGCTACAGCGTGCCGCCGTTCGCGGTGGCCGAGCTCGAGCAAGGAAAAATTCGCATCATCGGGCGCGGCAACGACCTCCCCGCGCTCGCCAAGCAGACCGTCCGGTTCATCGTCGTCAACGCCGACGCGCTGACGAAGCGGCCGGACGTCTTCCGCCGCTACATGCAGGGTTACCGCGACATGGTCGACTGGATGTTCTCGTCCGACCCGCAGGCGATCCCCGCCTATGCCGCCTGGGCGCGGGTCTCCGAGAGCGTCGCGCGCCGTATCCGGGACGACTTCATCGTGAAGCCGAACGCCCTGCCGGACCAGATTTCCGGGCTCGACGCCATCATGGCGGACGCGGTGACCTACAAGTTCATCAGCGCGCCGCTCACCGCCGAGCAGGTCAAGACGCTGATCCAGCTGCAGCCGCCGATCAAGTAAGCGAGGCCCCGGGCATGTCCGCCGTCGATCTGTTGTGGCCGAAGTCGCACGCCGCGATCGCCGACATCCAACGCAAGCGCAAGCGGGTGGCGGTCGAGGCCGCGCGGCGCGCGCCGTTCTATCGCGGGCGGCTCGACGGCATCGATCTCGACCGGCTGGACGACCCGGAGGTCTGGGGCCGGATTCCGCTGCTCACCAAGGACGAGCTGCGCACGGTGCCGGCGGACGCGTTTCACGACCGCTTCTGCGTCGCGCCGCGTTCGAGCGTGGTCGAATATTGGCGCTCCGGCGGGGTGACCGGGCGGCCGCTGTTCTATCCGCGCTCCGCCGACGACATGAAATATGCGCTGCTGACGTTCAAGCGCGGCTTGACGGTGGTCGGCGCCACGCCGGAGGATTGCGCCCACATCTCGTTTCCGCTCGGCATCCACCCGGTCGCGCATCTCTACGCCCGCGCCGCCGAGGAGCTGGGCATCGGCACGGTGTGGGCCGGCTCCGGCAACAACACGCCGTCGGAGATGCAGCTCGAGCTCATTCGCGAGCTCAAGCCGACGATCTGGTGCGGCATGGGCAGCTACGGGCTGCATCTCGCCAACCTGGCGGAAACGAAGGGCATCGACCTCGCCGCGAGCTCAGTCAAGAAGATCGTGGTGGCGGCCGAGCCGCTATCGCCGGCCAAGCGCGAGAAGCTCGAGCGCATGTGGGGCGCGCAGGTGTTCGACCAGTTCGGCATGACCGAGGGCGCGCTCGTGTCCTGCGAGTCGGTCGAGCGCGAGGGGCTGCACCTGTGGTCCGACCTGTTTTTCGTCGAGATCGTCGATGAGGCGACCGGTCTGCCCGTGGCTGATGGCGAAGTCGGCTCGCTGGTGATCACCCCGCTCTATATCAACGGCGTGACGCCGTTCCTGCGCTGGGTCTCGGGCGACGTCATCAGCATGAAGTCGCATGGCCACGGCTCCTCCGCCTGGTCGGTGTTTCCGGTGATGCGGCACGCGCGCCGCACCGTCGGCTTCTTCAAGGTGCGTGGCGTCAACCTCAATCATTCCGAGCTCGAGGACCTGATGTTCCGCAATCCGGACGTGATCGACTTCAAGGCGGAAGTCTCCGCCTCCGCCGGCCTCGACGTGCTATCGCTTTTCATCGAGGTGAAGCGCGGGCTGGCGGTCGAGCAGGCGTGCGCAAGCGTGCGCGAGCGCATGGCCGCCACGTTCCAAGTGACGCCCGAGATCAAGGTGCTGGAGAACGGCACGCTCGGCCGCGAGTTCGAGGCGAGCGTCAAGGCCGCCCGCTTCGTCGACCGGCGCGGATAGCACCAATTACGCGGCAACCCATGCAACAAACATCCATCGGACAACCTGCGTTCCGCGCCGACCATGTCGGCAGCCTGCTGCGGCCGCGCGAGCTCAAAGCTGCGTTCGGGGATTTCCACAAGGGATTGATCGACGAAGCGACGTTCCGCGACATCCAGGACCGCTGCATCCGCGACGCGGTCGCGCTGCAGGAGGAGGTGGGCCTTAATTCGATCACCGACGGCGAGTTCCGGCGCGGATCGTGGTTCCTCGGCTTCATCGAGGCGGTCGAAGGATTGACCCCGAAAGATGCGCTGTTCGATTTCCACGACGCGGCCGGTGGACACGCCACGTTCCAGACCGCCTTTGTGGAGTCGAAGCTGCGGCGACGCCCCCGCGGCATCACCACCGGCGAACTCGCGTTCGTCCGCGGTCTCACCCGGCGCACGCCCAAGGTGACGATGCCGGCGCCGAGCCTGGTGCATTTCTTCCGCGGCGACCGGACCGTCGACCGTTCGGTCTATCCCGATCTCGACGCGTTCTGGTCGGATCTCGTCGCCATCTACCATGCCGAGCTGCGCGCGCTTGCCGATCTCGGCGGCACATACGTCCAGCTCGACGAGGTGCCGTGCGCCATGCTTTGCGACCCGCAAGTGCGCGCGCGTGCGACGTCGTTCGGCCTCGAGCCCGGCGCGCTGGTCGAGACCTATATGCGAGCGGTCGACGAGATCGCCGCCCGGCGGCCGGCCGGAATGGGGATCGCGCTGCATCTCTGCCGCGGCAACTACAAGGGCCGCTGGATGGCCGAAGGCGGCTACGAGCCGGTCGCCGAGCGGCTGTTCAACGCCAAGGTGGATGCGTTTTTCCTGGAATACGATACGGCGCGCGCCGGCGGCTTCGAGCCGTTGCGGCTGGTGCCGAGCGACAAGGCGGTGGTGCTCGGCCTGGTCAGCAGCAAGCGCCCGCAGCTCGAGACGGTCGACGAGCTCAGACGGCGCATCGAGGAGGCGAGCCGCTACCTGCCGCTCGAACGGCTGGCGATCAGCCCGCAATGCGGCTTTGCCAGCAGCGTCGGCGGCAATCCGCTGACGATCGACGACCAGCGCCGCAAGCTTGCCCGCGTCGTCGAGGTCGCCGAGCTGGTGTGGCGGTGACCTCCACCTGCCGTCATGCGTCGGCGCACAATGACCGAAACCGGCGCTCGCTGACCGTCACGACAAGCGGTTGTCCAGGCACACCATTGCAGAGACTCACATCTGCCAAACGCGGACGCCGACCAGGATGCAAGTGTTAAGAAACTGGAAATGGTGCGAAAATGTCACAGGTGCGTACCGTCCTTTGTTATAAATTTGCCTGGGTGGTGCAACGTTTCCGTTGCGTCGGCAGTGGGGGAAGGTTGCCATGCGTCGAAGAAAGCTGTGTCAGCTTTTGTTGTCGTGTGCGTCATTGACTGGATGCCTAAGCGCATCAGCTTTTGCCGCCGATTTGTCCATCCGCAAGGCACCGGCCTACGCCCCATTCACATGGACCGGCTTCTACGGCGGAGCGAATTTGGGCTACGGTTGGGGCGATCCACAAATCACGTCGTTAATCACGGCGTTCGTCGATCCCGGACCAGCGGCGAGTTCGGCAGCAGCCGGGACGAGCAATTCCGCCCGCAGCGCGCTCGGGGGTTTCCAGGCCGGCTATAATCATCAAATTGGATCGTGGGTCTATGGCGTTGAGACCGATCTGGAGGTCACCAGGCTGCAAGTCGTGAATCCGGCCATCGGGACATCCGCTACGGCGTTTGCGGGCATCGACGCGGCGTCTCTGCAGACGACTTCCAACGCAACAGCCAGCATCGATTGGTTTGGGACGCTAAGAGCGCGGCTGGGTTTTGCGCGGGGCCGGGTGTTGATCTATGGAACGGGTGGGCTCTCTTATGGCTTAATTCGGCTGAATGACGGTGTGTTCTTCAATGGTTTTGCCGGCGACGGCGGTGCATTAGTTGCCTTCAATAGTACGGGCACTCCCAAGAATTCCGTTGTCAAAGGCGGCTGGACCGCTGGAGGAGGTATCGATTACGCGTACACTGACAATATTATTCTGAGCTTCGCCTATCTGCATGTAGACCTCGGGAGCTTATCCGAGTTTTCCAAATTCAAGCGGCCAAACGGTGGTGCAAGCACAACGGTTGTGAGGGGTTGGGCATTCACCAGCACGAGGTATGATTTCGATGTGGTCAGGATGGCAGCGAGTTGGAAATTATGAAATAAGCAAGAAAGTCGCACAGCTCCTTTGATGCACGTCACCGCATACCGATGTATGTGAAAGGGTGAGTATCGGCGAGGGCCGATCACGTGAGCTGTGGCGAAATACAGGAAATGAGTGGTGGAGGTGCGTCATGACCGACCGCCCCGCAGGGGGGACCGATCTTCCTTCCCACCAGCAGGCGATCCGGGCGAAGTGCGTGCACCCGACCGGCGGGTTCGTGGAGTTCGCGGAGGGCGCGAGGGAGCAATCCATTGCAGCCCGTTTTGCGCAACAGGTGGCGCGCCATCGTGACCAGGTGGCCGTGAAGACCGGACAGCGTGCCTGGACCTACCACGAGCTCAACCGAGCGGCGAACCGGGTGGCGAGGGCGATCCTTGCCAGGCAGGGGCACGGGGCCGAGCCCGTGGGGCTCCTGCTTGCCAACGGGATGCATGCGATCACCGCCGCGCTGGGAACCCTGAAGGCCGGCAAGTTCTACGTGCCGTTGGATCCGACTTTCCCGCACGCGAGACTGGCCGCCATCCTGGAGGATGCTGGGGCCAGACTGCTCGTCACCAACACGCACAATCGTTCCTTGGCCAGCCGATTGACGGCGGGGAGAGTTGGTTTGCTCGACGTGGACGCGCTGGACGCTCGTGGCTCGGATGAGGACCTGTCCGCTTCGGCCTCACCGGCAGACCTCGCCTGCCTCATCTACACGTCGGGCTCGACGGGCCGACCCAAGGGCGTGATGCACACTCACTGGAGCCTCCTGTATTGGGCAATGGTCCATACCAACGACCTCCGGATTACGCCGGAGGACCGCCTCACATTGCTGCATTCTTGGAGCGTGGGCTCCGGTCTTTTCCACCTCTGGGCTTCGCTGTTGAACGGGGCCACTCTCTTGCCGTTCGATGTACGCGTGGACGCCGGCGGCCACCTCGCCCGGTGGCTCATCCAGGAACAGGTGACTTTGTACCACTCCGTGCCGGCGGTCTTTCGGCAGATGGCCGCGGCCTTGACCGGCCACGAGCAATTCCCCGAGCTGCGCGCGATTATTCTCTCGGGAGCGCCCATGGTCCCGGATGACGTAGAGCTGTACAAGCGGCACTTCGCTTCGCGCTCGATTCTTCTTCACATGATTGGAGCGAGCGAGACCGGATGGATGCGGCGATACTTTATCGACGAGACGACCAAGACGGACAGCAGCGCGGTCCCCGTCGGCTATGCCGTGACGGATACCGAGGTGATGCTGCTCGACGAGTCCGGGGTCGAGGTCGATGGCGCGAAGGTCGGCGAGATCGCCGTCAAGAGCCGCTATCTGGCCTCGGGGTACTGGCGGCAAGCCGAGCTGACCGCGGCGAAGTTTGCGCAGGCGCCCGAAGGCGGCGACCTGCGGATCTACCGCACCGGCGACCTCGGCCGTAAGGAGCCTGATGGGTGTCTTTTCCATCTCGGGCGGAAGGATTTCCAGGTGAAGGTGCGGGCGCACCGGGTTGAAACGGGGGAGGTCGAGCGAGCACTGCTCGAGCATCCCGGCGTCAAGGATGTGGCCGCGATTGGTCGGCCGGTGACCGGCGGCGACACCCAGCTCGTGGCCTATTTCGTGTCCGCCGCGGGCCAGGCGCCCAACGTTACCGAGTTGCGCCGCCACTTGGAGGACAGGCTTCCCGACTACATGATCCCCGCCGCCTTCGTGAGGCTGGCGGCCATTCCGTGCACCCCAAACGGCAAATTGGATTACGCTGCGCTGCCGGATCCCGACGGTCTTCGCCCCGAGCTCGACGCGGCCTACATGGCGCCCGAAACCGAGCTCGAACGAGCCATCACGCTCGCTTGGCAAGAGGTGTTGGGGCTCGGGAAGGTCGGAGTGCACGACAACTTCTTCGACCTCGGCGGCAATTCGTTGCTGCTCGCGCAGCTTCACGACAGGCTCCAGGCCAGGTTGCGAAAGGAGTTCCCGTTCGTCGAGATGTTCCACCATCCTACAGTCGACGCGTTGGTGCGGTATCTCTTCCCGTCAACTCGTGAGCCGGCCGCGGTTGGGCCCGACAGTGATTACGTCGAATCACTACGCGCCGGCCGGAATCGACTGGCACAGCTTGCTGAGCATCGGCAGGGAGTTCGGGAGGCCGAGTAGTGGGCGCACCTCGAGACGCGGCCGTATCGAATGCGCTCACTGGCTTCGAGATTGCCATCGTGGGGATGTCCGGCCGTTTTCCAGGTGCCCGCAACCTCGAGACGTTCTGGCAGAATGTGCGCGATGGAGTCGAGTCGATCGCGCACTTCTCCGATCCCGAACTCCTCGCGGCCGGCGTTCCCGCTACCGCGCTCGACGACCCCCGCTACGTCAAGGCCTGGGGCGTTCTGGAAGACGCCGCCCTCTTCGACGCGGCTTTCTTCGGCTTCACGCCTCGGGACGCGGAAATCACCGATCCGCAACACCGTCTCTTCCTGGAATGCGCCTGGGAGGCCCTGGAGGCGGCGGGCTATGGCGCCGGCGACTACCGGGGATCCGTCGCGGTCTATGCCGGCGCTGGCTTAAACACCTATCTCTTGAACAATCTGCCGGCCGACGGCGATCTCATGCGATCCGACGCCGGTCTGTCGATGATCATCGGCAATGACAAGGATTATCTCACGACCAGAGTCTCGTACAAGCTCGGGCTCACCGGGCCGAGCATCACCGTGCAGACTGCGTGCTCCACGTCACTGGTGGCCGTGCATCTTGCCTGTCAGAGCCTGCTGGCGGGGGAATGCGATCTGGCGCTGGCCGGTGGCGTGACGATCCGTGTTCCGCAGACGGCCGGATACTGGCACCGCGAGGGTGACATCTTTTCTGGCAGCGGGTCTTGCCGGCCTTTCGACGCGGACGCCGACGGCACGGTGTGGGGCAGCGGCGTCGGCGTGGTCGTCCTCAAGCGTTTGTCGGACGCCATCGCGTGCGGAGACCACATTCACGCGGTGATCAAGGGGACGGCGATCAACAACGACGGCGCCGGAAAGATTGGCTATACCGCCCCAAGCGTCGACGGCCAGGCCCGGGCGATTGCCAGAGCGTTGGCCATGGCCGACGTCCCGCCGGAAACGATCGGTTATGTCGAGGCGCATGGGACGGGCACCGTCCTGGGCGATCCGATCGAAATGGCCGGGCTGACGCAGGCGTTTCGCGCGAGCACCGACGAGCAAGGCTTCTGCGCCGTCGGCTCGGTGAAGGCCAATGTCGGCCATCTGGGAGCCGCCGCCGGAGTGGCCGGGCTCATCAAGACGGTGCTGGCGCTCGAGCACAAGGAGCTCCCTCCGAACATCCACTTCGTGCGGCCCAATCCGAAGATCGACTTCGCGAAGTCTCCGTTCTACGTTCCGACGGCTCGTTCCGAGTGGCGGGCCGAGGCAGGACCCCGCCGGGCCGGGGTCAGCTCGTTCGGCGTCGGTGGGACCAACGCGCACGTGGTGCTGGAAGAATCCCCGGCGCATGCGAGCACGGGTTCATCGCGGCCCTTCAAGCTCCTCGTGCTCTCGGCCAAGACGCCCACGGCGCTGGAGCGCGCGACGACCAACCTGGTCGAGCACCTGAGGCATGATCCCGGGCTCGACTTGGCCGACGTCGCCCATACCTTCCAGGTTGGGCGCGAGTGCTTCAGCCATCGGCGCGCTCTGGTCTGCACGACGCCTGACGATGCGATGGGGGCGTTAGAAGCACGGGATCCCCTGCGCGTCCTCACGGCCGGCCCGGCAGGGCCCGCGCCGCTGCTCGCCTTCATGTTTCCCGGCGGCGGCGCGCAATCCGTCAACATGGGCCGGGACCTGTATCACGCCGAGCCGATCTTTCGCGAGCACGTCGATCGCTGCCTCCATCTCCTCGAGCCGCATGTCGGTCGCGATCTCCGCCCGGTGCTCTATCCAGCCCCGGAGGGGACGCTCGCAGCGTCGCAGACGCTCACCCGGCCCTCGATGGCGTTGCCGGCGCTCTTCACCATCGAATACGCGCTGGCGCAGTTGTGGATGGCCTGGGGCGTGCGCCCCCAGGCGATGATCGGCCACAGCCTCGGGGAATATGTTGCCGCCTGTCTGGCCGGGGTCGTCTCGATCGAGGATGCCCTCGCGCTGGCCGCGCTGCGCGGGCATTTGCTCGAGAAGCTGCCCAGCGGAGCCATGCTCAGCGTGGCCCTGTCCGAGGAGGAGTTGGCGCCGCTGCTCGACGATGCTCTCTCGCTGGCGGCGATCAACGGACCGTCTCTCTGCGTCGCCTCGGGGCCGACCGATGCCATCGAGCGCCTAGAGCGACGTCTGGCTCACGAGGCAGTGCAGTGTCGCCGTCTGGCTCTCGCCACGGCCGCTCATTGCGGACTGGTCGAACCCGTGCTGAGCGAGTTCGCGGCGTTTGTCGAGCGGCTCGAGCTGCACGCCCCGGGTATTCCATACGTGTCCAACGTCACCGGGGCCTGGATTACCCCCGGGGAGGCAACGTCCTCAGACTATTGGGTCAGGCATCTGCGCCAGACGATGCGCTTCACGGCTGGTCTCCACACGTTGCTGCAGGAACCGCACCGCGCCTTGCTGGAGGTTGGACCTGGGCACAGCCTGAGCACCTTTGCCCGCCACCATCCGGCCACGGCCGCCGGGCATATGGTGCTGCCATCGTTCGGTTATCCGCAGCCGAATGAGCCGGCGCCGGCGTGTCTGCTGGCCACCCTTGGTCGACTTTGGCTCGCCGGCGCGCGGGTGGACTGGTCCGGATTCTCCTCGAACGAACGCCGGCAGCGAGTCCCCTTACCCACCTATCCGTTCGAGCGCCAGCGTTACTGGATCGAGGCTCGAAGGCCGGCTGAGAGCCAGCCAACATCCTCCGGCGAGCCGCCGGCGGTGGATCGGCTTTCCCTTCGCGGGCTGCCCGCAGCGCAGCCAAGCTCGCGCGGACTGCGTAAACTTGTCTGCGGCGTGCCGACAAATGGACGAGCACCCATGCAGTCCAGGGACGTGGCGCCGCGTGACGAGACGGAGCGGAAGCTGGCCGAGATCTGGCAACGGCTGCTCGGGATCGCTCCCATCGGCGTTCATGCCAACTACTTTGAGCTTGGAGGGCACTCCCTGCTCGCGGTCCAGCTGTTCGCGCTATGTGAGAAGACCTTCGGCCGCACGCTTCCGCTGAGTACGCTTATTCACGCTCCCACCGTGGCCCGACTTGCGAGCGTGCTGCGCCAGGACGAAATGCCCCCCTCGTCGTGCCTGGTGCCGCTTCGGTCTCACGGCTCGAGACCGCCTTTCTTCTGCATGCACGCGGAATCAGGCAACGTGCTCTTTTACCGGCAGTTTGCGCAATTGCTGGGTTCGGATCAGCCGGTGTATGCCCTGCAAGCCCAGGGCCTCGACGGCACGCGTCCCCCACACACCACCATCGAGGCCATGGCCACGCACTATCTCGACGAGATACGCACTGTTCAGCCCGAGGGTCCGTATTTTCTCGGCGGCTTTTGCCTCGGTGCAGCGATCTCGTTCGAGATGGCCCAACAGCTCCACGCCCGCGGGGAGAAGGTGGCCCTGCTGGCGGCGTTCGACGCCTCCGGCCCTCGCTTCAAGAAGTCCCTGAGGGATTACGCGTCTTTCGCTATGCAAGCCTTGCGAGAGCGTCCGCTGGCGCTGGCCCGCTACGTGATCTCGACACGCCTCCTGCCCAAGCCTGTCGTCGTGCCGGAGGTCGGTCCCGGCGACATCGCATCTTCATCGTCTTCGGCTGCCGTGGCCGGGGCGATCGATAAGGCACGCATGCGGTACAACCCACGGCCCTATCCGGGCCGCATTACCTGGTTCGTGAATGGCGACCGCGCACCGCTGGCCGTGCCCCAATGGGCCGAATTCGCGGACGGGGTCGAGCGCTGGGTCTTTCCCGGTAGTCACGCGACGATGTTCCAGTCTCCCGCTATCGAGGTATTGGCCACCCAGGTGAAAGCGTGTCTGGAGAAAACCCAGGCCGGCCAGCCTCTCCGCGTCGTGGAACGCGCCGAGCCGTGGACATCGGGTGTTACCAAGCCGCCGGCGACGGCGCGGCCCACTTCCGGAAGCTCGCCCGCCGGCACGATATCTGCGTCGACGTCACCGCGCCTGGGCTGCAGAGGTTGATCACGCCGACTTGGCCAATGGCGGCAGGTCGGCGAGCTCGGTCGCGTAGGCCTGGTCCATGCGGGGCGCGAGGCCGTTCTTGGCGAGCGCGTCGACGAAGGTCTTGCGCACCACCGGCTGCTCGTCGGCGTAGTCGATCTGGTCGCCGCCGATGCGCCGACTGATCCAGGCCTTGGGCACGCCCTGGGCGTTGCGGATCGCCACCACCTCGTGCTTGAGCGCGAGATAGCGCGCCGGCGTGGTGCCGCTGTTGAAATGCTGGTGGAACCACATGTTGGGCGGCACGATCAGGGTGCCGACCTCCCAGTCGTAGCGGCGCGGCTCCTCGCCCTCCGGCCACATCAGCGAATAGCCCTCGCCCGAGAGAATGATGACGTAGGCGCCGGGGCCGTGGGCGTGGCCCTTCTTGTAGGTGCCGACCGGGAACTGCGAAATGTGGCTGTTCATCGAGCCCTTGGCCATGCTGAAACGGATATGGCCGCCGCCGGCGCCGCGCTCCTTGGCGCTGATCAGCGGCAGGTTGACCGCGTCGGCCACGAAGTTCGTTTGCAGCAGCAGCCCCTTCTGCTCGCCCTTGGCGGAAAAATAGTCGGCCTCGCCGTTGAAGCGGTTCTTGAAGTCGTGCTCGCAGCCGAACACGAAATCGAGGTCCTCGTAGAGATTGATCACCGGCGGCGCGTTGGTGACGCCGACATAGCGGGCGGGCTCCTTGCCGGAGCCATTGAAATGCTGATGCCAGGCGTTGAGCGGGATGGCGAACAGCGAGCCCGCCTTCCACTCGAAGGTGATGCGCTTGCCCTCGTTGTTCCACACCGTGGTCGAGCCGCGGCCGTCGAGGACGAGGATCATCTCCTCGTAGAGCTGGCGATGGGGCGCGAGCGTCTTGCCGGGCGGGATTTCCATCACGTAGCTGTCGTTGGAGATGCGCGAGGCGTCGTGGTTGACGAACACCGCATTGCCGCCGCGGCGCGCCCACGGCTTGACCTCGACGGTGCGCAGGTTGCGCACATAGAGCGCCGGGATGATGTCGAGCCCTTCGCTCCGCACCCAGCGGGTATAGGGCGTCTCCTTCTCGGTGGCGAATTTTTTTGCCAGCTCTTCCGAAACAATGGCGTCCTTGGCCATTTTTTTCTCCTTATCGGGGATCAGTCCTCATTGGCGAGTCGCGAATAGCGAGTGGCAAGGGCCGTTCACTATTCGCTACTTGCCATTCGCCGAACCACGGATCACTGACTTCTGCTCCCTGGAATGGCGACGCACTTGTCCGCCTTCATGCGCAGATAGATCGGGTCGCCGGTCGGCGTGCGCAACGACGGATGCGCCTTTGCCAGCAACACAACATCGCCGACCTTGACGCTGAAATCCAGATAGTCGCCGAGGAAATCCTTGGCGTTAACCGTTCCTCTGCAGATATTCTCGCCGTCGGCAGGGGTGGGCGGCGCTTCCGATAATTCGATGTCTTCGGGGCGCACCGACACGGTCACCGCGCCATCCTTGACGATCCCCTCGCCGGCATGCGCCTTGAGCTCGCCGATCGCCGAGCTGACGACGCAGCGGCCATGGCCGTCGTCGAGCGCCGTCACGGTGCCGCCGATGAAATTGGTGCTGCCGACGAAATCGGCCACGAACTGATTCGCCGGCTGCTCGTAGATCTGGCGCGGCGTGCCGATCTGCACGACCCGCCCCTCGTTCATCACCGCGATCTCGTGCGAGAGCGCCAGCGCCTCGCTCTGGTCGTGGGTGACGTAGACGGTGGTGAGGCTGAACTCGCGTTGCAGGCGCTTGAGCTCGGTGCGCATGCGGTCGCGCAGCTTGGCGTCGAGGTTGGACAGCGGCTCGTCGAGCAGCAGGAGCTGGGGCTCCATCACCAGCGCGCGCGCCAGCGCCAGCCGCTGCTGCTGGCCGCCCGAGAGCTTGGTGGCGTCGCGGTCGACCAGGTGATCGAGCGCCACCGCGCCGAGCACGCGCATCACCCGGTCGCGAATCTCCTTCCTGGGAAGCTTGCGCACCTCGAGCGGAAAGGCGACGTTCTGAAACACGTTCATGTGCGGCCAGATGGCGTAGGACTGGAACACCATGCCGAAATTGCGCTTGTTGGGCGCGACGAAGATGCCCTTGCCGGACGAATAGACGACGCGTCCGCCGACCGCGATCTCGCCGGCGGTCGGCTTCTCGAGGCCGGCGATCGAGCGCAAGGTCGTGGTCTTGCCGCAGCCGGACGGGCCCAGCAGGGTAAATAGCTTGCCCTCCGGCACCTCGAACGAGACGTTCTGCGCCGCCTTGACGGCGCCGCCGCGCTCGCTGGCGTATTCGGTGAACAGCGATTGCACGCTCAGCACGTTCGTCCTCCCTGCAAACCTCCCGCCGTCACGCGCATGTCCCGGATGCGGCGCAGCGCGAAGCCCTTGCGAAGCGGTGCGCCGCTGATCCGGGACCGCCACGGACCGGAACGGTCCCGGGTCTGCAGCGCACCGCCATAGCGCGTCGAAGACGCGCGTGAAACGCGCTTATGGCGCTGCGCTGCGCCCGGGACACGGATCCGGCAATAACTCATGCTTCCGCGATTCCGAACCGCTTGCCGACGAGCTGGGCCAGCATCACCATGAAGAACAGCGCGACGATCAGCATGACCCCGAGCGCGGACAGCTCCACATATTGCCCATTCTGCCACAGCTCCCAGATCATGATCGACACCACTTCGGTGCCCGGCGAATAGAGCAGGATCGAGCTCGACAGCTCCCGGATCGAGACGATCATCACGTAGATGAAGCCCGCCAGCAGCCCCGGCTTGAGCAGCGGCAGGATGATACGGCGGAACGTCATGCCCCAGGAGGCGCCGCTCATGGCGGCCGATTCCTCGAGCTCCTTGTGGATCTGCAGCATCGAGGCCGAGGTGTAGCGCATGCCATAGGGCAAGAAGCGGGTGACATAGGCGATGAGGATGATCCAGAGCGTGCCGTAGACGCCGATGTCGACGTAGAGGTAGCAGATCATGATCGCCAACCCGAGCACCAGGCCGGGAAACACCAGCGGCAGCGACGCGAGATTGTCGAGCATCCAGCGCCCCGGCACCTTGGTGCGCACGACGATCCACGAGATGACGGCGGCGGTCAGCATGATCACTGCGGCGCTGCCGACGGCCAGCACCAGGCTGTTCCACACGCTTCTGACGAATTGCGGATAGTCGAGCACCGCGCGGTAGGAATCGAGGCTGACGCGGCCGAGCGCCTCGAGCGAGGGCGCGCTGTAGAATTTCTGCAGCGACGACCAGAGCAGGACCAGGAACGGCAACAGCACGATGACGACGAAATAGAGGATGAAGATCGCGGCGGTGAGATAGCGCCAGCGGCCGAGATCGATGGTGCGCGGCCGAAAGCCCTTGCCGGTGACGGTCGAGTACCTCGAGCCCTGACTCGACAGCCGCGACTGCGCGTAGATGCCGAGCGAGGTGATCAGCAGCAGCGTTACCGCGTAGGCGGCGGCCAGTCCGATCTGGCTCGGATATTGGTGGATCGCCTGGTAGATCGACGAGGTGTAGACGTGGATGCCGACCGGCAAGCCGAGCAGCGCCGGCACCTCGAACGATTCGATCGAGCGCACGAACAGGATCAGCAGCGAGCCGAGCGCCGCCGGCCAGGCGAGCTTCAAGGTGATGCGGTATGCGATCTGCAGTACCGAGGCGCCGCTCATCAGCGCGGATTCCTCGAGCGACGGATCCATCGAGCGGAACGCCGCGGTCATCAGCAGGAACGCCATCGGCGAGTAGTGCAGCCCGTCGACCCAGATCATCCCCGCCATGGTGTAGATGTTGACGAACACCGCGTCGCTGCCGGTGAGCTTCTGCAAGGCGAGATTGACGAGGCCGATCTTCGGGCTCGCCAGCATGATCCACGACACCGTGAACAGAATGCCGGGGATCACCAGCGGGATGATCGTGAGCGCGAAGAACAGGGTCTTGAACGGCGTGTTGGTGCGCTCGTTCATCCAGGCGAGCGCGGTGCCGACTACCAGCGCGAACGCCGCCGAGCCGACCGCGAACTGGACGGAATTGAAGAACAGGCGCGCGGTCTCGGGCGCGAAATAGGCGGTGCGGAAATTGTCGAGCGTGTATTGCGCCGGCACCGCGGCGGTCTGCGGGGTGAGAAAGCTCTGCCAGAGCAGGAACACCAGCGGCACCAGCGCGAGCCACACCACCAGCGCGACCGGCACGCCGATCATCAGCCATTTGGAATCGATGCGCGGCGCGAGCTGCGGCAGGGACGCGAGGCGGCCGACCGCGTCGGTCACCTGGATGCTCCGAAGGCTCGCGCAATTGCGAAGGCTCGGGCCGCAGCGTCCCCTCCCCCGCTTGCGGGGGAGGGACAGGGAGGGGGTGACCACACGCAGTGGAGTTTGTATGAGCCACCCCCCTCCTCACCCCTCCCCCGCAAGGGGGGAGGGAGCCGACCGAGCGCGCGGCTCGTCCAGTGGCCCAATCCAAACGCGGCCCTAATCATGGTCGTGGTGGTGGTCGTGGCTGTGATGATGATCGTGATCGTGGTGATGATGCTCGTGCGCATGATCGTGATGATGGTGATCATGCTCATGGTGATGAATGCGCTGGTGCGGGCGGCCGCGGCGCGGGTCCTCGCTGAACAGCAGCGACTTGATGGTCACCGGCACCGTATAGGACGGCATGCGGATGCGGCCGAGATCGATGTAATCGAAGTCGCGCAGCTCCACGCCGTCGATGGCCAGAATCTCGCTCTCGACCAAGAGCTCTTCACGCAAGATGGCCCCCAATGTCTGGGCGATGTCGCCGTCGAGCATGATGTAGAGCGGCTTTTTCCGCTCGATGGTGGTGGCGAGCCCATGACGGATGCCTTCCGCAAACGCAAAGATGCGCTCATAGGCCGGCGCGCCCTGCCAGCGCAACGCCAGCGCCACCTCGCCCTCCCCTTCGATGAGATCGAAGGCGGTGAAGTGGGCGCGGATCGCCTTGGCCAACACGGTCGGCTCGATGATCTCCTCGCAAACGTAAGGCGGCTGCAGCACTTGCAGATTGCGGCGCGGCAACAGCTCGCCGGGCTTGGAGATGTAGCTGGTGTTGCCGGACAGCTGCACGCTGTATTCCGAGGCGCCGAGCGCGGTGGCGCGGATGCATTCGCCGGCCGGCAGCAGCGGCCAGGGCAGCGCCCCGCTGTCGACCCGCCGGCGGATCGCCTGCCCGAGGCGACGCCCCAGGTCGCCGAAGTCGCGGCGCTCGCGGCCGTAGACGTATTCGCCGACCCCGCCGGAAAACATGACCCCGTCGATGCGGCCGAAATCCGCGATCGGATCGGTCAGCAACAGGTGCTCGACCGCGTGCGGCATCGGGCGCTGCGTGAGCGCGGCCACCAGCAGATCCGCCATGCTGTCGGCGACCCGGTCGAGCTGCGCGGGCGAGAGCACGTCTCCGCGCGACCAGTAGAAGCCGGCCTCGCGGGCGTGGAATTTTCCGGCCGGATCGAGCCGCACGATGCGGCCGATCTCGTCGACCACCTGCAACCGGCCGCCGATATGCAGCGCCGCGGTCGCGATCACGTTGCCTTTCTCGACCACGCCGAGCTTGGTGGTGCCGCCGCCGATGTCGATGTTGAGGATGCGCTTGTCCTGGTCGTAGGACACCCGCGCGGCGCCCGAGCCGTAGGCGGCGAGCATCGACTCCATGTGATGGCCGGCGGTGGCAGTGACGAAATCGCCGCGCTGCTCGGCCAACAGCCCGGCGATCGCCGCGGCGTTCTCGCGGCGCAGCGCCTCGCCGGTGAGGATGACGACGCCGGTGTCAATGTCGGCGGGCGCGAGGCCGGCGGCCGCGTAGGCCTGGTCGATGATGGCGGCGAGCGCCGCGTCGTCGATGCGCTCGTCGCTCTGGTAGGGGGTCAGCGATACCGGCGACTGGAACAAAGTCTCGCGCGAGACCACGTAGTAGCGGCTGGTGAGGTCCTCGCCGTAACGGCGCAGATTGATGCGGGAAAAGATGATCTGGGTCCCGGCCGAGCCGATGTCGATGCCGACGCTCACCAGCGTCACATGGTCCTGGATCCAGATCGGGTTCTGCTCCAGCGGCTCGTCGGGGTCGAAATCGAAATGATCGTGGTCATGATCGGCGTCGCCGTCGTGCTCGTGCACGATGTCCTTGCCGAGCAGGTGGTCGGCCAGCGTATGGCCGGTTTTCTTGTCGTCGGTATCGGCCATCGAAACAAGCTCTCCAAGGTCGACCTTAACTTCCCATACGGTGGCGTCTTATGGCATACCCTGCCCCCTTCCGCATCCATGCAACGGACCAGGTCGTGACCCAGAAAGATGCACAGAACGGGATGTCGGCGGAAGCCTACATCGCGCGCCTCGGCGAGCGCGGCATCGAATACGTGTTCGCCAATGCCGGCACCGATTTCGCCCCGATCGTCGAGGCGCTCTCGCACAAGACCGCGAACGCCAAGATTCCCCGCTTCATGGTGGTGCCGCACGAGAACGTCGCCATGGCGATGGCACACGGCTATTACCGCATCGCCGGCAAGCCGGCCGCCGTCATGGTGCACGTCACGGTGGGCACCGCCAATTCGCTGGTCGGCGTCATCAATGCCGCGCGCGACAATATCCCGGTGCTGCTCGCCGCCGGCCGCACACCGCTCACCGAGACCGGCAGCATCGCCTCGCGCAACCGGCCGATCCATTGGGGCCAGGAGGCCTTCGACCAGGGCGGCATGCTGCGCGAATACGTGAAATGGGACTACGAGCTGCGCGGCGGTCAGCCGATCGACGCGGTGGTCGACCGCGCGCTCGACATCGCCATGAGCGAGCCGCGCGGACCGGTTTACCTGACGCTGCCCCGCGAAGTGCTGAGCGCGCCCGCGGTCAGGCCGCGCCGCGACACGGCGCGGCCTCTTGGCGCGATCGCGCCGGAGCCCGCGCGCGCCGCGATCGATGAGGCGGCGGCGCTCATCGCCGAGGCCGAGTTCCCGCTGATCGTGACGTCGAGCAGCGGGCGCGTGCCGGCGGCGGTGGGAGCGCTCGCCGCGCTCGCCGAGCAGTTCGCGCTGCCGGTGGTGCAAGCCGAGCCACGGGATATGAACCTGCCGACCGACCATCCCATGCATCTCGGCTACGACGTCGGCGCGTTGTTGCCGAAAGCCGACGTGGTGATCGTGATCGACAGCGTGGTGCCGTGGATGCCGCGCAACCATCAGCCGCGCAAGGACGCCAAGGTCATCCATATCTCGGCGGATCCGCTGGAGACCCGCTATCCGTTCCGCGAATACGAGGCGGACCTGCTGGTCACCGGCTCGTCGCTGGCGGCCATGACCATGCTGCGCGAAACTCTGGCAGAGGCGATGAAGGGCCAGAAGAGCGCGATCGAAAGCCGCCGCAAGGCGCTCGTCGGAATGCGTGAGGAGATCCAAGCCAAGCGCCGCAAGCTGATCGAGACCGTGAAGGACCAGACGCCGATCCATCCGGCCTGGCTCGCCGCCTGTATCAACCAGGTGAAGGCCGAGGACGCCATCGTGATCAGCGAGCTCGGCGCGCCGCTTCCGATCCTCAACCTGACCAAGCCGTCGAGCTATATGGGCGCGCTGCTGTCGGGCGGGCTCGGCTTCGGCCTCGGCGCCGGGCTCGGCGCCAAGCTGGCGGCGCCCGAGCGTGAGGTGATCGTCACGGTCGGCGACGGCTCCTACATGTTCGGCAATCCGATCCCCTACCACTATGTCGGGCGCGCCGAGAAGCTGCCGACGCTCACGGTGGTGGCCAACAATCAGTCCTGGCACGCGGTGCGGCAATCGACCCTCGACGTCTTCCCCGACGGCCACGCCGCCAAGGCCAACGTGATGGCGCTCACGGAGCTGAAACCCTCGCCCGACTACGAGAAGGTGATCGAGACCTGCGGCGGCCGGGGCGAGAAGGTCGAAGGGCCGGGCGAGCTGGTGCCGGCGCTGCGGCGCGGCTTGGAGGCCGTGCATGCCGGCACGCCGGCGACGCTCAACGTGCTGACGCAGGCGCGGCGGTAAGAACCTTCGAGCGAAATACAGACCGCGCCGCATGCTCGGTGCGCTCGCCTCCCCCTTGTGGGGAGGGGTTGGGGGTGGGGGTCGAAGTGATTCGCTCGAATGGCGCCGCTGACGCGTAACCGCACCACCCCCCTCCCCAGCCCTCCCCCACAAGGGGGGAGGGAGCAGACCGATTCCGCGGCGCCGTAGGCGGCCCACACCGATGAACACGTCTCACAATTCCCTGACCCTGCGCCGTCTGTTCACCAGCACGCCCGCGCGCACGTTCTTCATTTATCCGCTCGGCGTAATCGCATTCGAGCTCGCCATCCGCCGCGGCCAGCTCGTGTTCGTGCCGTGGGGTGCGCTGCTGCTGGCCGGGGGCTATCTGCTATATCGGCTCACCGGAAACTACCGGCTGCATCACGGCGGCGGCGGTCCCGGATTCACGGTGCCGCCGGAGCATCTCGTGGGGAGCGGCGTCTATGCTTACACACGCAACCCGATGTATCTCGGGCATCTCATCTTCATGCTCGGGCTGGCGGTGACGTTCTGGTCATGGCTTGCGCTCGCGCTGTTCGCCGGACACGTGATCTGGTTCCACCGCCGCGTGCTGCACGACGAAGCCGGCCTGCGCGCGCGGTTCGGGGCGCAATATGCGGATTACCAGGCGCGGGTGAAGCGCTGGATTCCGGGACTTTTTTGACGCCGCTTATTTCGGCGGCAGGTTCTTTATGTAGTCGGTCAGGAACGCCCTCACCTCCGGCCGCACCGACAGCGCGGCCTGCGCCACCTTGGGGGTATCGGGCCTGGCTTCCCATTGCGGCACGAAGCCGAAGGTCTTCTCCGCCTCTTCGGCATAGGCCTTGTCGCCGTTGACCCGCGTGATCGCCGCGCGCAACGCCTCGATCGCCGCCTGCGGCGCGCCCGGCGGCATGACGATCATGCGTTGGATGATCCCGTCGGCGCTGATGATCGATTTGTAGATGTCCCAGAGCTGGCCGGACGGCATCGTGCCCTTGATCTTCTGGTAGAGCTCGTGGAACGGCAGGATCGTCAGGCCCTTGACCGGGTGCGGCACGGTGAAATTCCGGCCGTCATAGCTCGGGTCGTAGAACACCGGGATCACCTCGCCGGTCCTGACCATGCTGGGCTCGATCACGCCGCGGTAGCTCGGCGGCGATTCGGCGAAGAAATTGATCTCGCCGCGCTGCAGCGCGAGCCGCGCCGCCGGGCTCGAGCGATAGCCGGTGACGTATTTGTACGGGATGGCCAGCATGTCGAAGGCAAGCCGCATGCGCAGATCCTTGGACGTATCCACGCTTAGGCCGCCGCCGATCAGGCCCTTCGCCTTGATGATATCGGTCGCTTCCTTCATGCCGGGCGGCACGTCGGTGCGCACGAAGTGGACCGTGGTGCCGGCTTGGGTGGCGACGAACTCGTAGGTCTTGAAGTCGACGCGGAAGCGCTCCGGATCGAGCGCGTAGATGAAAGCGGTGCCGGTGAAATAGCCCGCCATGGTGCCGTCGCGCGGCGCCACCTCCCCCATATATTTGGCGCCGACCACGCCGCCGGCGCCGTCCATGTTCTGGATGACGATGTTCGGCGCCCCGTCGACGTGGCGGACGAGGTGCTTGGCGAACAGCCGCGCCTCGATGTCGGTCGGCCCGCCGGCCGCGAAGTTGACCAGGATGGTGAGCCGCTTGCCCTTGTAGAAGGGCTCGTCGGCGGCGGCGCCGGTCGCCAGCACGGCGGCGAGGCCGAGCGCAAGCGAGACGGCGCGCATGGCAGGGCTCATTTCTTCGCGGCCTTGATGTAGTCGATGACGAACGCCCTGATCTCGGGCTTGAGCTCAAGCCGGCGGCGCACCTGCTCATTGAAGTTCGCGCCGGTCTCGTATTGCGGCACGAACTGGATCGTCTTCATCGCGTCCTCGGCGTACTCCTTGTCGTTGTTGAGCCGCGCGACCGCCGTGCGCAGCGCGTCCACCGCGGCCTTCGGCGAGCCCGGCGGCATGACCATCAGCCGTAGCATCGCCGAATCGACCGCGAGGTGAGTGCGATAAACGTCCCACAGCTGGCCGGACGGCATCGTGCCTTTCACCTTGCGGTGGAACTCTTGGAACTGCGGCACGGCGGAGCTTTCCATTACCTTCGGCGCGCTGAAGGTCTCGCCGTTATAGTTGCCGTCGTAGTAGATCGGAACCACCTGCCCGGCCTTTACCATGCTGGGCTCGACCACGCTGAAATAGGCGGGCATCGTCTCCGAGAAGAAATTGATCTCGTTGCGCTGCAAAGCGAGCCGCGCCGCGGTGTTGCTGCGATAGCCGGTGACGTAGCGGTGCGGTAGCCCGAGCATGTCGAGCTGCAGGCGGATCAACAGGTCTTTCGACGAATCCACCGAGAGACCGCCCGCCACCAGGCCCTTGGCCTTCATGATGTCGGTCGCATCCTTGATGCCCGGTTCGGCGTCGGAGCGCACGTAGGAGACGGAGTTGCCCGGCTGCGACCCGATGAACTCGTAGCTCTTGAAATCGACGCGGAAGGTGGTGGGATCGATGACGTAGGGCCAGGCCGTGGCGGTGACATAGCCGAACATGGTGCCGTCCTTGGGGCCGATCTCGCCGATATAATTGGCCCCCACCAGTCCGCCGGCGCCGTCCTTGTTCTGGACGATGATGCTCGGCGCCCCGTCGAGATGCTTGACCAGGTGCTTGGCGAGCAGCCGTCCCTCGATGTCGCTCGGACCGCCGGCGGCGAAGTTGATCAGCAAGGTCAGACGCTTGCCTTTGTAGAACGGGTCGTCGGCGTGCGCGCTCAGCGTGCCGGCTGCGAGCACGGCCGCGGCGCAAAGTCCGATCGAGACGGCGCGTACCAACAGCATGACGATCCTCCCTTGTTTTGAGTTGTACGGGAGCTTATCCGCCCGTCCCCCGCCGGGGAAGCACGTTGCAAAATCGCCGCACCGCGATCACCATGCGGGACCGAGGCACAAGCATGCCTCGTCGTGACGGAAGAGGAAACGCCGTGCTGGAGAAAGCCCAAGCCCAGAGCTTCAACGCCTACGACCGGCCGCACGACGATCTGCGCGAATTCATCGCGCGGGCCGAGCGTGCGGACGAGATCGTGCGCATCAAGGGCGCCGACTGGAAGCTCGAAATGGGCACGCTGGCCGAGATCGTGAACCACGCCCAGCCGGAGCCGCCGGCGATCCTGTTCGAGGACGTGCCCGGCTATCCCAAGGGCATGCGGCTTCTGTCCGGCGCCACCAATTCGTCGAAGCGGCTGGCGATCACGCTCGGCCTGCCGGTGCCGAGAAATCCGCTCGACGTGGTGCGCGCCTATCGCGACCGCATGAAGACGCATCGGCCGATCCCGCCCAAGACGGTGGCGAACGGACCGGTGCTCGAGAACGTCGACCGCGACGCCAAGGTCGACGTGTTGAAATTCCCGGTGCCGTTCCTGCACGAGCACGACGGCGGCCGCTATATCGGCACCGACGACCTGGTGATCATGCGCGACCCGGAGGAGAACTGGGTCAACGGCGCGACCTATCGGGCGATGGTGCAGGACAAGAACCATGTCTCGCTCTGGATCTCGCCCGGCAAGCACGGCCGCCAGATCCGTGAAAAGTATTTCCGCGCCGGCAAGCCCTGCCCGGTGCTGATCTCCTGCGGCCACGATCCGCTGCTGTTCCTCGCCGGCGGCAACGAGATCAAATTCGGCCTCTCCGAATACGACTATGCGGGCGGCCACCGCGGCGAGCCCTACGTGATCGTCGAGAGCGAGCTGCACGGCCTGCCGATGCCGGCGCATGCCGAGATCGTGCTCGAAGGCGAGCTGGTCGAGAACGTGAAGGCCAAGGAGGGGCCGTTCGGCGAGTTCACCGGCTATTATGCGTCGAGCCCGAGCGAGCAGCCGGTGGTCGAGGTCAAGCGGGTCTATTACCGCAACGATCCGATCCTCGGCATCGCCTCGCCGATGCGCCCGCCGTCGGACTTCTCGTTCAGCAAATGCGTGATGAAAGCCGGCATGATCTGGGACGAGGTCGAGCGCGCCGGCCTCGCGGGCGTCGCCGGCGTGTGGGTGCACGAATTCGGCGGCGCGCGCATGTTCAACGTCATCGCCGTCAAGCAGGCCTATCCGGGCCATGCGCGCCAGGCCGGCCTGCTGGCGGCCGGCTGCCAGTCCGCCTCCTATCTCGGCCGCTTCGTGGTGGTGGTCGACGAGGACGTCGATCCCACCGACCTGTTCGACGTGATGTGGGCGATGTGCACGCGCTGCGATCCGGCGAACGACATCGAGTTCATCCGCCGCACCTGGTCGGGGCCGCTCGATCCCCTGCTGGACAAGGCGAGCTCGACCAATTCGCGCGCCATCATCGACGCCTGCCGGCCGTACGAGCGGCTCAAGGATTTTCCCATGGTGGCGCGCGCCAGCCCCGAGCTCACGCAGAAGGTCAAGGAAAAATTCGCCGACATCCTCGGCAAGATCGGCTGCGGGTAGCGGAGCGAATAGCGAATGGTGAGTAGCGAGTAGCGATTGGGTCCAATTCGCTATTCGCCATTCGCTATTCGCCCGATTTCCCTCTCAAAAAAGGACCCCACCCATGCCCGATTCACTTGCCGAGCTGCGCGTCGAACTGGCGCGCGCCAACCGCATCCTCGCCAATGAAGGCATCATCGACGCCTTCGGGCATATCAGCGCACGGCATCCGAACAATCCCAACCGCTATTTCATCTCCCGGCATCGCGCATCCGAACTGGTCGAGCCGTCCGACGTTTTGGAGATGACGCTCGATTCCGTGCCGGTCATCCCGACCAGCGTGCGGCTTTACAGCGAGATGGTGATCCACGGCGAGATCTACAAAGCGCGGCCGGACGTGAATTCGGTGTGCCATCACCACGCCATGGCGGTGCTGCCGTTCTGCGCCACCGGCGTGGAGCTCGTTCCGCTGTTTCATCTCGGCGGCACGCTCGGCGGCAAGGTGCCGTTCTGGGACAGCCGCGACGAGTTCGGCGACACCAACCTCTTGGTCCACACGCCCGAGGAAGGCGCGTCGCTGGCGCGCGCGCTCGGCCGGCATTTCATCGTGCTGCTGCGCCGCCACGGCGCGACGGTCGTGGGCAGGACCATGCGGGAATGCGTGTTCCGCTCGATCTACACCACCCACAACGCCGAGCTGCAGCTGCGCGCGATGGCGATCGGCACGCCGGGGCCGCTGACCCCCGGCGAGACCGAGAAGACCGGCGGCCACAATATGGGCACGCGCGGCATCGAGCGGGCCTGGGAATACTGGAGCGTGCGCCTGCAGAAGGCCGAGGCCATGTGGGCCGCGAGCGGCCTGCCGATGGTCACCGGCAAGGCCGCTTCGGCACGCCCGCGCGCCGCCGCCGCGACGCGCGCGAAGCCCGCAGCAGCGCGGCCGCGCGCCAAGGCCAGAGCCGGCAAGCGGCGGTAGTACTCTCGTGTCCCGGACGCGGTGCAGCGCGAAGCAGCGCAGACAAGTATACGTAGTCTGCGCAAGCTTGACTGCGCTGCGAAGCGGTGCGCCGCTGATCCGGGACCGCCACGGACCGTAACGGTCCCGGGTCTGCACCGCACCGCTTCGCGCTGCGGTGCGCCCGGGACACCCTCCATTATTGGTTACGCCGATTTTACCGCAATGTTCCGCCCGCCGAAACGCGGCCCGCGGCCGGCCGCGAGCGGCGTTGCGCGGGATGGCGTAATCCCGTAATGACAGCCGGCACAAACAGTCGCATCAAAGCTCGCTGCGATGCGGGCAGCGCAGCCGCCCAAGCGCGGCTGTTCGAGGGAGCGCCGGAATGACAGGCATGTACGAGCAAACGCGGCCCGGCATGGGTCACAACCAGCCCGACGAATACGCCGAGGAGAAGAAGCATCAGAAATGGGAGCGCTGGGCCAAGAAGCGGACCTTCGTGCGCGCGCTCGAAGGCACCTACAGCCACCTCTACAAGGCGCTGCTCGAGGAGAAGCGGGTCTATCCGTCGAACGAGGTGCCGTGGAAGGGCGGTCCCGGCCAGTTCGGCAAGAGCGTGATCAGCCCGCAGGCGACCTCCATCATTCAGTCGCTCGAGTCCCACATCGAAGCCTACGCGCCGAGCGCCTATGGGCAGAAGCACGGCCACCTCAACAGCGCGGTGTTCTACGTGCTCAAGGGCCATGGCCACGACGTCCACGACGGCCGCCACATCAAGTGGGAGGCCGGCGACGTGATGATCGTCGAGAACGGCTGCGTGCATCAGCACTTCAACGACGACCCGGAGAACGAGACGATCCTGCTGGTGTTCAAGGCGAAGCCGCTGTTCCTGTTCATGCACCTGTTGTTTCAGAAGATCGTCGAATGGCCGCCCGAGCAACTGCCGCCCGGCCAGGAGCATTACAAACCACCGGCGGATATTTAGCGGAGGGCGAGGACATGTCTTTCGAGGACAAGGCGCAAGCGCTTTCCGGATCGAATACCTGCAGCTTCCACGCCGACGACGTCGCGGCCTCGGAGGAATTCCGCAAGAACTACGAGACCCGCTTCAATGTGGTGAAAGCCGCGGACATGCCGTGGGAGCGCTCGCCCGACGGGCTGATCAAGCATCTCGTCCACCGCCGGCTGAACACCCGCGAGTGCTGCGTCGAGGCCTATATGCAGTTCCTCAATCCAAACGAGCGCTCCGGCAAGCACCGCCACATGTGGGAGGAGCTGATCTTCGTGGTCGAAGGCTCCGGCTACGACCTGCATTGGGACATGAAGTTCGACTGCCTCGACGCCTTCAAATGGGAATGGGCGGAGGAGCCGCGCAAGTTCGAGTGGAAGCGCGGCGACTACATCTATATTCCGCCGTTCACCACCCACCAGCACTTCGCGGGCGCGAGCGAGGACGTGCGGCTAATCGTGATGAGCAACCGCATCGTCAAGGAGATGGGCTTCGACTGGTTCGATCAGGTGGAAAAGGCGCCGGGGTTCTAGTGTTATTACGTTTAACGCGGTTTCTGCGGCGAACCGGTTCCCACCCCGGATCGAGTCCGGGGCGGGCTTCGCCGGAAAACGCTATGAACGGCGCCGAATAACAACGATAAACCGACTTCCAGGGAGGACCGACATGCGTCTTGGGACGGTGGGACGCGGCATCGCGACCGCGGTCCTTGCGCTCGCCCCGGTCGGCGTCACCCCGACTGCCGCAAATGCGCAGAGCCCGGCGGAATTCTACAAGGGCAAGAACGTCGAGCTTTACATCGGCTACAGCGTCGGCGGCGCCTATGATCTCTATGCGCGCGTGCTCGCGCGCCACCTCGGCCGGCACATCCCGGGCAATCCGACGATCATCCCCAAGAACATGGAGGGCGCCGGCAGCCTGCGCCTGGCCAACTGGCTCTACAATGTGGGCGCCAAGGACGGCACCGTGCTCGCCACCATCGGCCGCGGCACCGGCTTCGATCCGCTGTTGGGCTCGAAGGGCGCGCAATTCCAGGCCGACAAGTTCACCTGGATCGGCAGCGCCAACAACGAGGTGAGCATCTGCGTGGCCTGGAAGGGCAGCGGGATCACAAAGTTCGAGGACGCGATGAGCAAGGAGCTGATCGTCGGCGGCACCGGCGCCGCCGCCGACACCGACCAGTTCCCGCGCATCCTCAACGGCGTGCTCGGCACAAAGTTCAAGATCGTGTCCGGCTATCCGGGCGGCAACGACATCACGCTGGCGATGGAGCGCGGCGAGGTGAAGGGGCGCTGCGGCTGGTCGTGGTCGAGCGTCGTCGCCACCCACAAGCGGTGGGTCGACGACAAGACCATCACCATCCTGGTGCAACTGTCGCTCAGCAAGCACCCGGACCTGCCCGACGTTCCGCTGGTCATGGATTTCGCCAAGACCGAGGAGCAGAAGCAGATCTTCAAGCTGATCTTCGCCCGCCAGGTCATGGGCCGGCCGTTCGTGGCGCCGCCCGGCCTGCCCAGGGACCGCGCCGACGCGTTGCGCAAGGCCTTCGACGACACCATGAAAGACGCCGAATTCCTCGCCGACGCCGTACGGACCCAACTCGAGATCACGCCGGTTTCCGGCGAGGAGGTCGAGAAGCTGGTGACGGACCTCTACCAGACCCCCAAGCCGGTCGCCGACAAGGCGGCGGAGTTCATCCGCAGCAAGTAGACGCACAATGCAGGACAAGAGCCAGAACTATCGCGGCTGGCAGTCGGACGTCATCGTCGATCTGATCAAGCGCTACGGTTTCCCGCACGTCACGCTCAATCCGGGTGCGAGCTTCCGGGGCTTGCACGACTCGCTGGTCAATTACGGCGGCAACGAACCGCCGATGATGCTGTGCCAGCACGAGGAGATCGCCGTGCAGATCGCGCATGGCTATGCCAAGGCCACCGGCAAGCCGATGGCGGTGATCCTGCACGATCTGGTCGGGCTGCTGCACGCCTGCATGGCGATCTACTACGCCTATATCGACCGGGTGCCGATCTTCATCATCGGCGCCACCGGCCCGATGGACGAAGCCAAGCGCCGGCCGCACATCGACTGGACGCATTCGGCGCTGGTGCAGGGCAACGCCGTCCGCGACTACGTCAAATGGGATTACCAGCCGACCTCGATCGAGGGCGTGCCGGAAAGCTTCGCGCGCGCCTACTCGATCATGACCACGGAGCCGCAGGGCCCGGTCTATATGTGCTACGACGCGGCGCTGCAGGAGGAGCCGCTGGCGCAGGCGGTGGCGCTGCCGCCCGCCGGAGCGGCGGCGACGCCCGCGCCGATGGCGCCCGATCCGCGGGCGATCGCGGCGATCGCCGACAAGCTGCTTACGGCCGAGCACCCGATGCTGCTCGCCGAATATGCCGGCCGGCGCCCCGGCGGCTTCGCCAGCATCGTGGACCTGGCCGAGACCACCGGCGCCGCCGTGTGGGACGTCAACAACGCGCTCAACTTTCCCAACAAGCATCCGCTCTGCCTGAGCATGGACAAGGAGACCCTGCGGCACACCGACCTGGTGGTTGGCCTCGACGTCAAGGACTGGGAAAAGCAGCTCACCGAGCTCAACAGCGCCAAGCGCACGCGCGAGCAGATCACGCCGCCGTCGTGCGATTTCGTCGAGATCGGCTTCGGCGAGATCAATATCAGCAAATGGGCTTTTGATTATTGTCGCATGCAGCCGTGCTCGATCCGGGCGCTCGGCGACACCGCGCTCGGCATTCCTGAGCTCACCCGCATCTGCAAGCAACGCATCGCCGGCGATGCGAAGCTGCAAGCCCGCATCAAGGCGCGCAGCGCCGCGATCGGCAAGCGCCACGACCAGGTCTGGGCGAAATGGCAGGACGAGGCGCGCAAGAACTGGGACGCCTCGCCGATCACCTTCTCACGGCTGGCGCTCGAAGTCTGGGAGGTGATCAAGGACGAGGACTGGGTGCTCACCGCCAACAACCTCAAGCAGCAGGTGCGCAAGCTGTGGGATTTCGACAAGCCTTACCGTCATCCCGGGGTCGAGCTCGGCACCTCGACCCAGATCGGCATCTCGCTCGGGGTGGCGCTGGCGCACAAGGGCACCGGCCGCATCGTGGTCGACATCCAGCCCGACGGCGACCTGATGTTCGACGCCGGCGCGCTCTGGGTCGCCGCCAAATATCAGATCCCGATGCTAGTGGTGATGCACAACAACCGCGCCTATTACAACGACTGGGAGCATCAGATCCGCATGGCCAGGCTGCGCGGCACCGACGAGGCCAAGGCCCATATCGGCATGGATCTGTTCGGACCGGAGCCGGATTTCGGCGCGCTGGCGCGCGCGATGGGCTGCTACGGCGAAGGGCCGATCGACAAGCCGCAGGACGTCCGCCCGGCACTCCTGCGGGCGCTCGCCGAGGTGAAGAAGGGCCGGCTCGCGCTGGTGGACACGATTACGCAGCACCGGTGAGGCGGGCGTGGCGGCGCCCCGCCGACGATCTCCGGCGGGGCAACAACGGTCTCGTTCGGACGCCTGGCGCCCAAACGTCAGATCGCCATCTTCAAGTCCTTGGCGGCGCGGAACGCGACCTTTCTGCTGGCCTTGATCTTGATCGCCTCGCCGGTGGCGGGATTGCGGCCCATGCGGGCGGCGCGCTTCCTGACCTGCAAGATGCCGAGACCGGCGATCCGGATGCGCTCGCCTTTCTTGAGATGCTTGGTGATCAGCCCGACCAGATCGCCGAGCAGGGCTTCGCCGGCGCGCTTCGTCAATTGATGATCCTCAGCCAGCGTTGCCGCAAGATGCTTGAGCGTGACGGGACGGCTGGTTTTGGCCGCGGCTTTTGGTGCCATGATGGATGCCCTCTTCGAGAAGCGCGAAAATGCGCTGCTCGACGAGAGATATGATTCGGCACCGAAAGGAAAGTGCTCAGCCCGGTTCCATGCCCAATTTCTTGAACACCGGCAGCGCGGCCTCCGACGTGAGGAACTTGACCAGCGCCTTGGCGACCTCCCGTTCCTTGGCGGTCGCGGGCAGTCCGGTCGAATAGACCAGCACCGTCTGCAGCTCGCTCGGCAACGGTCCGACGAAATCGATGCCGGCGATAGGGAGCAGCTCGTTGATCTGCTGCACGCCGATCTCGGCGTCCCCTTTCGCCACCAGGGCACCCACCCGCACCCCCAGCTCGGGCTGCATCAGCTTGCCCTTGACCTGATCGAAGATGCCGAGACGTTTCATCACGCTCTCGAAGTGAACGCCGCTCGGACCCCTGCTGTAGCCGATCGATTTGGCCGCGAGCAGCGCGTTCTTGAACGTTTCCGGCGTGCCGATGTCGGGTTTCGGCGCGCCCGCGCGCACCGCCGCGCCGACCCGGGCGCGGACGAAATCGACGCGGCTGCCGGCAACGACCTTACCCTCCTTGGCAAGCTCGTCGAGCGCCGTGCCGGTCGTGATCACCACGTCGGCGATCGCGCCCTCCCTGATTCTGGCGGAGACGTTGACGCCGGACTGGAAGGTGATGGTGACCTTGTGCCCGCTCGCGCGCTCGAACGCCGGCACCAGCTCCTCCAGCACCTCCCGCATGGCGGTCGAGCTGAGCAGAGAGACCTCGGCGGCGCTCGCGGATGGTGTCGCAACCATGGCACCGAGGCAGCCCGCCAACGCGGCGGCGGCAATTCTCGACCGTTCTGTCATGTTGTCCTCCCGGGCTTTGATCCTGATCAGAGCAGCAATCGTAGTCCGGATGGCACCCAGCGCAATCCGGGCGCTCACCTACCGCCGCCCGGCCGCGATAGCCGCGCTAGGCGCAGCGTCACGGACGTGTCAGTAACAACAGGAAACGCCCCGGCTCGGCGAGAAGAAACCGGAAACGCGGAATGGGCACAGGCCGCAAGATCGTGGTCGTCGGCGGTGGGCCGGCTGGGGTCGCAGCGGCGCTCGCGGCCAAGCAGCAGGACGCCGCAGCCGACGTCGTGTTGCTCAACGACGAGCACTGCGAGCCCTACGAGAAGCCGCCGCTCTCGAAGGCCGTGCTCACCGGCAAAGTGATGGCGCATGACGCGCCGATCGCCGGTGCGAAGGGCGTTGCCGGGGGCGGCGTCTCGCTCAAGCTCGGCACGCGCGCCAAGGAGATCGATCGCGGCGCGCGCGAGGTGGTGACGGAAGCCGGCGAGCGCATCGGCTATGAGGCGCTCGTGCTCGCCACCGGCTCGATCAACCGCGTGCTGGCGATGTTTCCGGCGGACCGGAAAGGCATCTATTACCTGCGTACCGAGGCCGAAGCGCGCGCGCTGAAGGCGCATCTCAATCAAAGCCAGTCGCTTCTGGTCATCGGTGGCGGGCTGATCGGGCTGGAAGTGGCCGCCTCGGCCGCGGAGCTCGGCGTGAAGACCACCGTCATCGAGATTGCGCCCCGCGTCCTCGCGCGCGTCTGCGACCAGGAGACATCCGCCCTTATCCACCAGCGCCATCGCGCCCGCGGTATCGATATCCGCATCGCCACCGCCGTCGCCGCTCTGCGCGAGTCGCCGGACGGCCGGCTCGCAGTCGAAACCAACGCAGGTGACATCATCACGACCGATCTCATCGTGGTCGGGACCGGCGTCGCGCCCGACGATCGGCTGGCGAAGGCGGCGGGGCTCAATACGCAAGACGGCATCATTGTCGACGACCATGGCCGTACCTCCGATCCGATGATCTTCGCGGCCGGCGACTGCGCCCGCTTTCCGGGCCCGCACGGGCCGGTGCGGCTGGAGAACTGGCGCCATGCCCAGGAGCACGGCGCCGTTACCGGCCGCAATGCCGCGGGCGGCGACGTCGCCTATAACGTCGCGCCGTCGTTCTGGTCCGAGCAATTCGACATGTACATCCAAGGCGTGGGCTGGCAGATCCCGCGGCCGAGCGCGAAGGTGCGCCGGCCGGCCGGTGAGGGCGCGACGCTGCTGTTCGAGCTCGACGGCGAACGTCTCGTTTATGCCTTGGGAATTAACGCGCAACGCGACATCGCCGCGGCGCGGCGATTGATCGAGCGCCGGCTGCCGGTCGATGGGCACGAGCTTGCCGATGCGGACAAGCCGCTCGCTGCGATGCTCAAGGCGAAGGTTTGACGGGCAGGAAACATCATGGCGAACAGAGCGACGAAGGAACGGGTCGGCATCGTCGGCGTTGGACGGATGGGGCTCGCCATGCTCAAGCACCTGGTCAAGCACGGCCATGCGGTGACCGCCTGCGACATCGACGAGCAGCAACTGGCCAAGGCGCGCGCAGCCGGCGCCGCGGCGGTGAAGACTCCCGCCGAGGCGGCGCGCGCCGCCGACTTCGTGATCATCGGCGTCGGCTACGACGACGAGGTCAACGAGGTCGTGCTCGGACCGGATGGGCTGCTTGCCGCCCTCGCGCCCGGATCGATCATCGCGGTGTCCTCGACCGCCAAGCCCGACACCGTCAAGGCGCTCGACCAGCGCGCCCGCGCGCAAGGCGTCGACGTGCTCGACGCGCCGATCTGCCGCGGCCGTTTCGCCGCCGACGAAGGAACGCTGCTGGCGCTGGTCGGCGGCAAGCCGGAGGTGGTCGAACGCGGCCGCGCGGTCTACCGCTGCTTCTGCTCCGACTACGCGCATCTCGGCGATGTCGGCCACGGCCAGGTCGGCAAGACCATGAACAACCTGCTGCTCTGGATCAACGCGGTCGGCTTGATGGAGGCGGGCCGCCTCGCCGAGACGACCGGCATCGACCTCGCCAAGCTGCGCGACGCGCTGCTGATGAGCTCCGGCGCCTCCGACGCGCTCAAGGAATGGGACATGATCTCGTTCACCTGGGCGCTCAAGGACATGCAGATCGTCGGGGATTTGGCTGACAAGGCCGGGTTGTCGCTGCCGATCACCGGTGCGATCAAGGAATTGGTCAAGGATGCGCGCCGCCTCAAGGCGACCAGCGCGCCGAAGTGGACGGGAACCAGGAATCGGTAATCAGTGGTCAGTAATCAGAAAGGGGGCAGCTTTTTTCTGATTACTGATTACTGATTTCTGACTCCTGGTCACGACAAATCCATCGCCGAGACGCCGCCGTCGACGAACAGGTTGGCGCCGTAGACGAACGAGGAATCCTCGCTCACCAGAAACAGCACCGCCTTGGCGGCCTCCGCCGGCTGACCCGGCCGCTTGGCCATGTTGGGCACCGGCCGCGTCGGATCGAACTCGTCCCGGCCGACCGGCGATCCGATCTTGTTCGGCACGATCGCGTTCACCCGGATATTGTGCGGCGCCAGTTGCGCCGCCATCGCGCGCGTCAGGTTGGCGACGCCGCCCTTGGCGGCCGAGTAGGCGACGGCGCGGCTCCTGCCCATGAAGCCCGAGGTCGAGCCGACATTGACGATGCGGCCGCCGGTGCCTTGCGCCGCCATCTCAAGCGCTACGTGCTTGCCCATCAGGAACTGGCTCTTGAGCGTCACCGCCAGAACCTTGTCCCACTCCTCCTCGCTGATGTCGAAGATGTGCTTGTTGTCGGAGATCGCCACGTTGTTGACCAGGATGTCGATGCGGCCGAAGCGGGCGACCACCGCTTTCACCAGCGCCGCGACGGCCGTGCCTTTCGACACGTCGGCGACGAACAATTCGGCCTCGCCGCCCGCCGCCTTGATCGCGGCCGCGACGCGCTCGCCGCGCGGCTTGTCCATGTCGACGATCGCAACCCTGGCGCCCTCGGCGGCGAACAGCCTGGCGATCTCCTCGCCGATATTGCGGCCGGCGCCGGTGACGATCGCGACTTGATCCTTGAGCTTCATTCGAACCGCCCTTTGTCCCTGTCCGTCCGTCATTACATTTACCGACGGCGCACGGCAACAATGCCGGCCTCGCGGGCCTGCCGCGAACATGCTAGGAAACGCCTCGACCACGGACCCGCGTCATGACCGCGCCGCTCAAGACCGTCGAGAGCACGACCGACACTGCCAGCCTGATGCACGACATCGGCCGTCGGGCCAAGGACGCCGCCCGCGGGCTGGCGCTCGCCTCCGCTGCGCAGAAGGACAAGGCGCTGGCCGCGATGGCGGACGCGATCCGCGCCCGCAAGGATCAGATTCTCGCCGCCAACGCCGAGGACATCGCGGGCGCCCGGGGGGCGGGCGCCACCGCAGCCTTCCTCGACCGGCTCGCGCTCGACGGCAAGCGGATCGCCGCCATGGCGGACGGCCTCGAGGTCGTGCGCGGGCTCGCCGATCCGGTCGGCCAAGTGACGGAAAGCTGGATACGCCCGAACGGCATGACCATCGAGCGCGTGCGCGTGCCGCTCGGCGTCGTCGGCATCATCTACGAGAGCCGCCCGAACGTCACCGCCGATGCCGGTGCGCTCTGCCTCAAGGCCGGCAACGCGGCGATCCTGCGCGGCGGCTCGGAGAGCTACAGTTCGAACCGCGCGATCCATGCGGCGCTGCGGGAAGGGCTGGCGGCGGCGAATTTGCCGGAAGCCGCGATCGAGCTCGTGCCCACGCGCGACCGCGCCGCGGTCGGGCTCATGCTGCAAGGCCTCGGCGGCAGCATCGACGTTATCGTGCCGCGCGGCGGCAAGGACCTGGTGGCGCGCGTGCAAGCCGAAGCGCGGGTGCCGGTGTTCGCGCATCTCGAAGGCATCTGCCACGTCTACGTCGACAAGGCGGCGAAGCTCGACATGGCGCAGGCGATCCTGCTCAACGCCAAGATGCGGCGCACCGGCGTGTGCGGCGCCGCCGAGACGCTGCTGGTCGACCGCACCGTCGCACCGACGCATCTCAAGCCGCTCGTCACCATGCTGCTCGATGCCGGCTGCGAGGTGCGCGGCGACGACGCCACCCGGTCCATCGATGCGCGCGTGAAGCCGGCGAGCGAGGCGGACTGGTCGACCGAGTATCTCGACGCCGTCATCTCGGCCAAAGTGGTCGACGGTGTCGATGCCGCGATCGATCATATCGAGCGCTACGGCTCCCACCACACCGACGCAATCGTCACCGAGGACCAAGCCGCGGCGGACAAATTTTTGAACGAGGTCGATTCGGCGATCGTGCTGCACAACGCCTCGACCCAGTTCGCCGACGGCGGCGAATTCGGCTTCGGCGCCGAGATCGGCATTGCCACCGGCCGCTTCCACGCGCGCGGTCCGGTCGGGGTCGAGCAGCTCACCAGCTTCAAGTATCGCGTGCACGGGTCGGGGCAGATCAGGCCGTGAAAACTCGTCCGTCGTAATGGCTCCCCGCCTCGCGCTCCCCCCGCACGCGCCCGGCATGCGCATCGGCCTGTTCGGCGGCACGTTCGATCCGCCGCACGAGGCGCACCTCTCCGCCTGCCTGCTGGCGATGAAGCGGATCGGCCTCGACCGCGTCTGGTGGCTGGTGACGCCGGGCAATCCGCTCAAGGACACGCGCGGGCTTGCCCCGCTGGCGGAGCGCATCACTGCCGCGCGCGCGCTGGCGCGCCATCCGCGCTTCGACATCACCGGCCTCGAAGCCCAGATCGGCACCCGCTACACCTACGAGACCGTCGCCTATCTGCGCGAGCACTGTCCGGGCGTGCGCTTCGTCTGGATCATGGGCGCCGACAATCTGCGCAGCTTCCACCGCTGGCAGAAATGGCGCGGGATCGCCGCCATGGTGCCGATCGCGGTGGTCGACCGCCTCGGACCGAGCCTCTACGCGGCGGCGAGCGCCGCCGGCCAGGCGCTCGCCCGGGCCCGCATTCCCGACGCCGCGGCAAAATCGTTGCCGGACCGCAAGCCGCCGGCCTGGATTTACCTCCACGGGCTCAAGTCGCCGCTGTCCTCGACCGCGCTGCGCGCGATCCGGCGCCGGTCGTAGCGGTGGTCATAAATGCGATGCGAAAGCGCCACACTATGGGGATGAAGGAACAGCAAAAGGTTGAAACCGTTAACCGGCCGTGCCTATCTTAGACGTGCTCCGCTTCGTCCGGGGCGGTGATGCAGCGAAAGGAAGCGAAAGGAAAGCAACCCCTGGCAACACCTGCAATCTCCCGGGCCGGCGCCCGTCGCGCCCCCGACCAAGTCTCCAAGGTGCGTCCTGACGCCGAGGAGATTCTTCGCCTGGTCCTCGCTCGTGTCGACGACATGAAAGCCGAGGACACCGTCACCATCGATCTCACCGGCAAAACCTCGATCGCCGATGCCATGGTCGTCACCTCCGGCAGGTCCAACCGGCAGGTCGGCGCCATCGCGGATCGTTTGCTCGACGATCTCGCCAAGGCCGGCGTGCCCAACCTGCGGGTCGAGGGCCTGCCGCATTGCGACTGGGTGCTGATCGACGCCGGTGACGTCATCGTCCACGTCTTCCGGCCGGAAGTGCGCGCCTTCTACAATCTCGAGAAGATGTGGGCGTCGGCGCGGACGCATGGACGACGGGCAAGCTAAGGCGGCTTGAGGCGGCGAACGGTCCGTGCGTATCGTGGCGCATGCGGATCGTGATCGCCGCCGTCGGCCGGTTGAAGCAAGGCCCTGAGCGCGAGCTCGCGGAGCGCTATCGCAAGCGCGCGGCCGATGCCGGCCGCAAAGCCGGACTCGAAGCCGTCGACATCGTCGAAATCAGGGAGAGCCGCGCCGGCGATGCCGCCCGGCGGATGCTCGAAGAATCGATTGCCATCGCCAACATCGTCCCTGAGCGCGCGATTACCGTGCTCCTCGACGAGCGCGGCGAGAGCATGGGCAGCGGCTCGTTCGCCGGACGACTGCAGGGCTGGCGGACCCAGAACAAGCCGGCGGTCGTGTTCATCGTCGGCGGCGCCGATGGCCTCGCACCCAGCCTGCGCGAGAAGGCAAGCCTTGCCATCGCCTTCGGACCGGCCACTTGGCCGCATCAGTTGGTTCGAATCATGCTGCTGGAGCAGCTCTACCGCGCCGTCACCATCTTGGCGGGACACCCGTATCACCGCGGGTGATCCGAGAAAGACCCGCGTTTCCACCGTCTCAGCAACCGATACCGCCACCTCTTAGTCTTAATCCCATGCCAACCGTGGTTAACCTTGCGGGTTTGGAACCGTTCTTGCATAGAACGGTATCGATGCGGACGATGACAGCACCTTCTCTCGCCGTTGCTCGCCCGGTGATCGCGGCGATGCTGGGATTGCTGCCGCTCGGGCTCGTCGCCGCCTCGGCCCAGACCCCGCAACGCGCGCCGGCCCAGATCCGCCCGGCGCCGCCCGCCAATGTCGATGCCCTGAAGGAGCGCGACAAGGAACTCGAAGCGATCCGCGCCGAGCACCGCAAGACGCTCGAGAACGAGGCCAAGCTCAAGCGCGAAATCGAGTCGATCGGCGACGACCGGCGCAAATTCAACCAACAGCTCATCGACACCGCCGCGCGCGTCGTCAGCGTCGAGGACCGGATCGCCCAGACGCAGGAGCGGCTCAAGCCGCTCGGCGATAGCGAGGAGGCGCTGCGGAAATCGCTCGAGCAGCGGCGCAGCGTCATCGCCGAGGTGCTGGCCGCCTTGCAGCGAATCGGCCGCCATGCGCCGCCCGCGATTCTGATCAAGGCGGAGGACGCGCTGCAGGCGGTGCGCTCGGCCATGATGCTGGGAGCGGTGCTGCCCGAGATGCGCCACCAGGCCGAATCACTGGCGGCCGACCTCGCCGAGCTGGTGCGGCTGCGCAAGCAGATCGCCGAGGAGCGCGAGCGCCTCGGCCGCGACCTCCTGGTGCTCGCGGACGACCGCCAGCGCCTGTCGCTGCTGATCGACGAGCGGCAAAAAAGGCAAGCGGAAGCCGAGAAGGCGCTCGCCGACGAGCGTGCGCGCGCCGCGCAACTTGCGCGTCAGGCGGCCGATCTGAAGGACCTGATCGCCAAGCTAGAACAGAGCCTCGAAACCGGCGCCCGCACCGCCCGGACGGCGGCCCGCGCCACCGAGGACCGCAAGGCGCCGGACGGCCGGCCCGACTTGGCCGCGCTCAAGGATCCCGGCCGCCTGACCCCGGCGATCGCGTTCGCCTCCGCCAAGGGAAGGCTCCCGTTACCCGCCAGCGGGGTGAGAATCAGGGAGTTTGGGGCCGCCGACGGCCTCGGCGGCACCGAAAAGGGGCTCTCGATCGCTACCCGGGCCGGCGCCCAGGTCACGGCTCCGTGTGATGGATGGGTGGTATATTCCGGGGTCTTCCGCAATTATGGCCAACTCTTGATCCTTAATGCGGGCGGCGGGTATCATGTCTTGCTCGCCGGGATGGAACGAATATCTGTCGATTTGGGGCAGTTCGTGGTGACGGGCGAGCCCGTCGCGGTGATGGGTGGCGGAGTGCAGTCGGCAGCCGCCCTCGCGATCAATAGCAGCCAGTCGGTGCTGTACGTCGAATTCCGCAAGGACGGGACACCCGTCGATCCAGGCCCATGGTGGGCCGCAAATGAAGGCGAGAAGGTTCGCGGATGATGCGCAAGACTTCCCTCATTCTCCTCGGTGCAGCGGCGGGCGTAGCCTTGACGCTGATCACAACCCAGCCCCGCATCGTGTTCGATGGGGCGAGCGCGCGCGCGGCGGCCGCCGATACTTATCGGCAGCTCAGCCTGTTCGGCGACGTATTCGAACGGGTGCGCGCCGACTACGTGGAAAAGCCCGACGACGCCAAGCTGGTCGAATCGGCGATCAACGGCATGCTGGCCGGGCTCGATCCGCATTCGAGCTACATGGACTCCAAGAGCTTCCGCGACATGCAGATCCAGACGCGCGGCGAGTTCGGCGGCCTCGGCATCGAGGTCACCATGGAGGACGGCCTGATCAAGGTGGTGGCGCCGATCGACGAGACGCCGGCGGCCAGGGCCGGCATCATGGCCAACGACATCATCACGCACCTCGACGACGAGCCGGTGCAGGGGCTGACCCTCAACCAGGCGGTCGAGAAGATGCGCGGGCCCGTGAGCACCAAGATCAAGCTCAAGATCATGCGCAAGGGCGCGGACAAGCCGGTCGAGGTGTCGATCACCCGCGAGATCATCCGGGTGCGCTCGGTGCGCTCGCGAATGGAAGGCGACGACGTCGGCTACGTGCGCGTGACCCAGTTCAACGAGCAGACCACCGAGGGCCTCAAGAAGGCGATCACCGACCTCGCTGCCCAGGCCGGCGACAAGCTCAAGGGCTACGTCATCGACCTGCGCAACAATCCGGGCGGGCTGCTCGACCAGGCGATCTCGGTCTCCGATGCGTTCCTGGAGAAGGGCGAGATCGTCTCGACCCGCGGCCGCAACGCGGAAGAGACGCAGCGGTTCAATGCCCGCGCCGGCGACCTCACCAAGAACAAGCCGGTCATCGTGCTGATCAACGGCGGCTCGGCCTCGGCGTCCGAGATCGTGGCCGGCGCGCTGCAGGACCACAAGCGCGCGACCGTCATCGGCACGCGCTCGTTCGGCAAGGGCTCGGTGCAGACGATCATCCCGCTCGGCTCCGGCAACGGGGCGCTGCGGCTGACCACCGCGCGCTACTTCACGCCGTCCGGCCGCTCGATCCAGGCGAAGGGCATCTTGCCCGACATCGAGGTGCTGCAAGACGTGCCCGAGGAGCTCAAGGCGCGCACCGATACCAAGGGCGAGGCCTCGTTGCGCGGCCACCTCAAGGCCGAAGGCTCCGAAGAAACCGGGTCGCAGTCCTACATCCCGCCGGATCCGAAGGACGACAAGGCGCTCCGCACCTCCCTCGATTTGATCCGCGGCATCATCAAGAACTCAGCCTATCCGCCGAATCCGAAGACGGCGGTGCCGAACTAGGATCGCCTGATCGACCGATACACGGGGCGGCCTGCGGGCCGCCCCGATGTTTTTTGGCCCCTGTGTCCAGCGCGCACCGCCCCGGCACCATCGTTGGTCCTGCCCGGTGGGGTAAACGAACGGTTAACGACTCCAGGTGCTAGCTTACCCCATGATTCGCGAGGGTTTGGGCCGTGGTCACGGATGACCTGAACGCTCCGCTCGGCCAGCACAGGGCGCCGAAGCGGCGTCGCGCGCTCCCGATCGCCGTTCCGCAAGCGATCGCCGGAGTTTTGGGCCTTTTCATCGCCGTCTTCACCGGATGGGCGATGCTGGTGGACGATCCGTACGGCGGCGAGCCGATGGTGGTGGTGCCGACCGACCAGCGCGCGGCCCATGCCGGCCGGAAATCCGAGGAGGCGAGCGCGCGCCCCGGCGCGCAAGGCGCCCCCGAGCGCCCCAACCGCTACGACGGCCCGGCAGCGGAACCGGCCGCCGCGAACGCGCCCCCCTCCAACGCCAAGACCGTCACCATCATCGACGGCACCAGCGGCAAGCGCCAGGAAATCGTGCTGCCGGGCACGGCGGACAACAAGTCGGGCGGCATCGACCCGCGGCTCACCGAGACGTCGCGGCACGGCCCGCTGCCCAAGCTGGCGCAGGACGGCTCGCGCCCGGCGGACGTCTATGCGCGCCAGGTCAAGGCGATCCCCGGCAAGCCGAACGCGCCGCGGGTGGCGATCGTGATCGGCGGGCTCGGCATCGGCGCGTCGGGCACCAGCGATGCGCTCGGCAAGCTGCCGGCGGCGGTGACGTTCGCCTTCGCGCCCTATGCCGGCGACCTCGAGCGGATCGTCGGCCGCGCGCGCGGCGAGGGCCACGAGGTGCTCCTCCAGGTACCGATGGAGCCGTTCGACTATCCGGACAACGATCCCGGCCCGCAGACGCTGCTCACCTCGCTCGACGCCGGCCAGAACATCGACCGCCTGCACTGGCTGATGAGCCGCGTCCAGGGCTATGTGGGGCTCGCCAACTTCATGGGCGCCCGCTTCACCGCCTCCGAGCAGGCGCTGGCGCCGGTGCTGCGCGAGGCCGCCAAGCGCGGCCTGATCTATGTCGACGACGGCTCTTCGCAGCGCAGCTTGGCGAGCCAGATCGCCGGCGCCAACAACCTCGCCTTCGCCAAGGCCGACGTGGTGATCGACCAGGTGCCGACCATCGCCGACGTCGAGCGCGCGCTCGGACGGCTCGAGACCATCGCGCGCGAGCGCGGCGTCGCGGTCGGCATCACGGGCGCGCTACCGGCCGCGATCGAGCGCATCGCCAAATGGGCGAAGGCGGCGGAAGGCCGCGGCGTCCTGCTGGTGCCGATCAGCGCAGTGGCGAACAAAGCCAAGTCGAGCTGACCGCGGCGTATGCCGCGGTCATCACCGGGCCGCCGCGAAGCGGCGAGACCCGGTGATCTCGACAGGCATCCTCAGTCGCAACCTGTTGTGTCATCATCCGCGAAACCGGATGATCCAGCAATCGCTGACGACGGCACCGCCGTTCGTCATTTGCGCGGGGACGACAGGAAAGAGCCATGCCCCGCTTCGAAGACCTGCCCTACCGTCCCTGCGTCGGCACCACGGTGCTCGATCGCGACGGCCGTGTCTTCATCGGACGCCGCATCGACGGGCCCGAGCATGTCGACGCGGTCCATGCCTGGCAGATGCCGCAGGGCGGCGTCGATCCGGGCGAGGACCCGTGGCCGGCGGCGCTGCGCGAGCTCTACGAGGAGACCAATATCCGTTCGGTCGAGAAGCTCGGCGAGATCGACGAGTGGCTCTGCTACGACATCCCGCGCGACCTCGCCGGCCAGGCCTGGAGCGGCAAATATCGCGGGCAGCGCCAGAAGTGGTACGCGCTGCGTTTCATGGGCGACGAGCGCGAGATCGACATCGCGCATCCGGCCGGCGGCCACGAGCCGGAATTCGTCGAATGGCGCTGGGAGCCGATGCAGAATCTCCCGGAGCTGATCGTGCCGTTCAAGCGGCCGGTCTACGAGCGGGTGGTGAAGGAATTCGCGAAGTTTGCGAAACGCGAATCGTAGGGTGGGCAAAGGCGCGCAACGCCGTGCGCATGCCGAGGCTTCCGTTTACGCGCCTTTGCCCACCCTACCCCAGCGCCGCCTGCAGCGCCTTGAGCTGATCGAGCTTGCGGGCGAGCTTGTCGCGCTTCCAATCGTCGGTCGTGTCGGCGACGTCTTCCTCGGTGTCCTTGATCACGCCGGCGAGCACGTCCCGGTCGAACTCTTCGAGCGGCACCGCCGTGTCGGCGAGCACGGTGAGCCCGGCGGGGCCCACCTCGGCGAAGCCGCCGTTGACCACCACCTTGAGCTCGCCGCCGTCACGGAACATCACCAAAATGCCGGGCCGCAGCGTCGTCACCAGCGGAGCGTGCCCGGCCAGCACACCGAAGTCGCCCTCCGAGCCCGGCACGTCGACCTGGTCGACCTCGCCGGAGAACAAGAGCTTTTCCGGCGAGACGAGATCGAACTGGAATTTGGCCATGGCAGCTTCTGCTCTTGGTCCGACTAGGCGGCTTCCGCCGCCAGCCGCTTGCCCTTCTCGACCGCCGTCTCGATGGTGCCGACCATGTAGAAGGCCGCCTCCGGCAGGTGGTCGTACTTGCCCTCGCACAGCCCCTTGAAGCCGCGGATGGTGTCGGCGAGCTCGACGAACACGCCGGGCGAGCCGGTGAACACCTCGGCAACGTGGAACGGCTGCGACAGGAAGCGCTCGATCTTGCGGGCGCGCGCGACCGTGAGCTTGTCCTCTTCCGACAGCTCGTCCATGCCCAGGATCGCGATGATGTCCTGCAGCGCCTTGTAGCGCTGCAGGATCTGCTGCACCTGGCGGGCGACCGCGTAGTGCTCCTCGCCGACGATCATCGGCGAGAGCATGCGCGAGGTGGAATCGAGCGGATCGACCGCCGGATAGATGCCCTTCTCGGCGATCGAGCGCGACAGCACGGTGGTGGCATCGAGATGCGCGAACGAGGTCGCAGGCGCCGGGTCGGTCAAATCGTCGGCCGGCACGTAGATCGCCTGCACCGAGGTGACCGAGCCCTTGGTGGTGGTGGTGATGCGTTCCTGCAGCGCGCCCATGTCGGTGGCGAGCGTCGGCTGGTAACCCACCGCCGAGGGAATGCGGCCCAGAAGCGCGGACACCTCGGAGCCCGCCTGCGTGAAGCGGAAGATGTTGTCGACGAAGAACAGCACGTCCTGGCCCTGGTCGCGGAAATATTCGGCGACGGTGAGGCCGGAGAGGCCGACGCGGGCGCGGGCGCCGGGAGGCTCGTTCATCTGGCCGTAGACCAGCGCGCATTTCGACCCGGCGGCAGAGCCGTTGTTCTTCTTCGGGTCCTTGTTGACGCCCGACTCGATCATCTCGTGGTAGAGGTCGTTGCCTTCGCGGGTGCGCTCGCCGACGCCGGCGAACACCGAATAGCCGCCGTGCGCCTTGGCGACGTTGTTGATCAGCTCCATGATGATGACGGTCTTGCCGACGCCGGCGCCGCCGAACAGGCCGACCTTCCCGCCTTTTGCATAGGGAGCAAGAAGATCCACCACCTTGATGCCGGTGATGAGGATTTCCGATTCGGTCGACTGCTCGGTATAGGCCGGCGCCTCCTGATGGATGGCGCGCCTCTCCTTGTGCGGGACCGGGCCGGCTTCGTCGACCGGATCGCCGACCACGTTGATGATGCGCCCGAGCGTGCCATCGCCGACCGGGACCGCGATCGGCTGGCCGGTGTCGGTCACTTCCTGGCCGCGCACCAGGCCCTCGCTGGTGTCCATCGCGACGGTGCGCACCGTCGACTCGCCGAGGTGCTGGGCGACCTCCAGCACCAGGCGATTGCCCTGGTTCTTGGTCTCGAGCGCGTTGAGGATCGCCGGCAGGTCCCCCGGGAACTGCACGTCGACGACGGCGCCGATGACCTGGGTGATGTGTCCGACTGCGTTGGCCATGGATGGTCCCTGTTATCTCGTAGACATATGGGGTTGCGGCGCTCGCCCTACAGCGCCTCGGCGCCGGAGATGATCTCGATCAGCTCCTTGGTGATCATCGCCTGGCGGGTGCGGTTGTAGCGCAGCGTCTGCTTGCGGATCATGTCGCCGGCGTTACGGGTGGCGTTGTCCATCGCGCTCATCTGGGCGCCGTAGAACGAGGCGGCATTCTCCAGGAGCGCGCGGAAAATCTGCACTGAGACGTTGCGCGGCAGAAGCTCGGCGAGGATCTCGTCCTCGTCGGGCTCGTATTCGTAGGCCGCGCCGCCGGTGTCATTGCCGCCATTGCCCTCGAACACCGGCGGAATCAGCTGTTGCGCGGTCGGGATCTGGGCGATGACGGATTTGAACCGTGAAAAGAACAGCGTGCAGACGTCGAACGCGCCCTGTTGGTAGAGCCGCACGATCTGGTCGCCGATATTCTCGGCATGCTCGAAGGTGAGCGTGCGCACGGCGCGCAGCTCGACGTGCTCGATGATCTGCCTCTCGTAGAGGCGGCGCAGCTGCTCGTAGCCCTTGCGGCCGACGCAGAAGAACTTGACCTCCTTGCCCTCGCCGATCAGCGCGTTGGCGCGCTCGCGCGCCAGCCGCACGATCGCCGAGTTGAACGGGCCGCACAGGCCGCGCTCGGCGGTGCAGACGACGAAGAGGTGCACGCGGTCGCTGCCGGTCCCCCGCAGCAGCGGCGGCGCCGAGCCGAGGTCGCCGACCGCGGCGGCGATGTTGCCCAGCACCTTCGTCATATGCTCGGCATAGGGGCGCGCGGCTTCCGCCGCCGCCTGCGCGCGGCGCAGCTTGGAGGCCGCGACCATCTGCATGGCCTTGGTGATCTTCTGGGTCGCCTTGGTGGCGGCGATCCGGTTGCGCAGGTCCTTCAGGCTGGGCATCGCGTGTTCGGTTTCCGTTCGTCATGCCCGGCCTTGTGCCGGGCATCCACGTCTTCCTTTGCTATCCACGCCCAAGACGTGGATGGCACGGGAACTCGGGCCTGCCCGAGTTCCGCCTCGTTAAGTGTCGCAAGTCGGGTAAACCCGACTTGCGGTGACAAGCCCGGCCATGACGATCAAATCGTCAAGCAAACGTCTTGGCGTAGGCGTCGACCGCGGCCTTGAGCTTGCCGGCGGTTGCGTCGCTCAAATCGCCGCTCTTGCGGATGTCGTCGAGAATGTCGGTGTGCTGGTTGCGCAGCAGCACGAGCAGGCCCTCCTCGAACGCCTTCACCCGGTTGACCGGGATCGGGTCGAGGTAGCCGTTGACGCCGGCATAGATGACGACGACCTGCTCCTCCATCTTCAACGGCGAGAATTGCGACTGCTTGAGCAGCTCGGTGAGCCGCGAGCCGCGGTTGAGCAGCCGCTGCGTGGTGGCGTCGAGGTCGGAGCCGAACTGCGCGAAGGCGGCCATTTCACGATATTGCGCCAGCTCTCCTTTGATGCGGCCGGCGACCTTCTTCATCGCCTTGGTCTGCGCCGAGGAGCCGACGCGCGACACCGACAGACCGACGTTTACGGCCGGACGGATGCCCTGATAGAACAGGTCGGTCTCCAGGAAAATCTGGCCGTCGGTGATCGAGATCACGTTGGTCGGGATATAGGCCGACACGTCGTTCGCCTGCGTCTCGATCACCGGCAGGGCGGTGAGCGAGCCGGCCTTGTTGGCGTCGTTCATCTTGGCGGCGCGCTCGAGCAGCCGCGAGTGCAGATAGAACACGTCGCCCGGATAGGCCTCGCGTCCGGGCGGCCGACGCAGCAGCAGCGACATCTGGCGGTAGGCCACCGCCTGCTTGGAGAGATCGTCGTAGATGATCACCGCGTGCATGCCGTTGTCGCGGAAATATTCGCCCATGGTGCAGCCCGCGAACGGGGCGAGGTATTGCATGGGAGCGGGGTCGGAGGCGGTCGCCGCGACGATGATCGAGTAGTCGAGCGCGCCGTTCTCCTCCAGCACCTTGGTGAACTGGACCACGGTGGAGCGCTTCTGCCCGACCGCCACATAGACGCAGTAGAGCTTGATCTTCTCATCATTTGAAGCATTGAGCGGCTTCTGGTTGAGGATGGTGTCGAGCGCGATCGCGGTCTTGCCCGTCTGGCGGTCGCCGATGATCAGCTCGCGCTGGCCGCGGCCGATCGGGATCAGCGCGTCGATCGCCTTCAATCCGGTCGCCATCGGCTCGTGCACCGACTTGCGCGGGATGATGCCGGGCGCCTTGACGTCGACCCGGCGGCGCTCGCTCGATTGGATCGGGCCCTTGCCGTCGAGCGGATTGCCGAGCGCATCGACCACGCGGCCGAGCAGGCCCTTGCCGACCGGCACGTCCACGATCGCGCGGGTGCGCTTGACGGTCTGGCCCTCCTTGATCTCGCGGTCGTTGCCGAAGATCACGATGCCGACATTGTCGCTCTCGAGATTGAGCGCCATGCCGCGCACGCCGTTCTCGAACTCGACCATCTCGCCGGACTGGACGTTGTCGAGGCCGTAGACGCGGGCGATGCCGTCGCCGACCGACAGCACCTGGCCGACTTCGGAGACTTCGGCCTCCTGGCCGAAATTCTTGATCTGCTCCTTGAGGATCGCAGAGATTTCCGCGGCGCGAATGTCCATCAACCTGCCTCTTTCATCGCGAGCTTGAGCGCATTGAGCTTGGTGCGGAGCGAGGTGTCGACCATGCGGCTGCCGAGCTTGACCACCAGGCCGCCGATGATCGACGGATCGATCTTCACGTCGACCTGCACATCCTTCTTGGTGACCGCCGTGAGCGCGTCCTTGACCGCCGCGAGATGCTGCTCGCTCGGCTGCTCGGCGAACGTCGCCTGCGCGGTCACCTCGCCCTTGTGGCGGGCAACCAGCGCGCGGAACACCTTGACGATGTCACGCACCGCGAACAGCCGCCGGTTCGACGCCACCACCTTGAGAAACTTGGCCGCGAGCCCGCCGATGCCGGCCCGATCGAGCACGGCGGCGAGCGCCTTGGTCTGCTCCTCGGCGCCGAACACCGGACTGCGGACCAGGCGGGCGAGATCGGCGCTGTCGGCAAGGAGCGCATCGAAACGGTCGAGATCGGCCTTGACCGCATCGAGCGCGTTCTCGGCGAGCGCAAGCTCGAACAGGGCAGTCGCATAGCGGCCCGCCATGCCGGATACGATTCCGTTTTCGCCTGCCACGTCGCTACTCTTTCGGGCAATTCCGCAGGCTCGGCACCGTCGCGGACGGTGGGCGCCAAGCCCTTGAAATTCAAGAGGGACTTTGGGTTCTCGTGGAGAGCGCAGGCGCGCCCCGAGACCCCACGAAAATCGCCGGCTTGCTAACACACCGATCGCGGCGGTGCAACATGACGAAAGGTCCTGACGGCAGGGCCATGTCGCGACGGAATCCTTGCGTGGGCCGCCGGCAGCGATGCTACACAGCGCTGGCTCACCTCTCCCGTTGTCCCACTCGAACCTGCCGGAACCTCGCCGCGTGCCCAGCTCTCCTTCGCACGACTCCGTCGACGCGACCGCCCGGCTCATGCTGGTCGGGGTGAGTCTCGCCTGGGGCTTGACCTGGCCGGCCATGAAGATCGCGCTCAACGAGATCCCCCCGTTCAGCATGCGGGTCGGCACCTGTGCGCTCGCGATCCTGACCTTGTTCGCGTTCGCCCGCCTGCAGCACCGCGACGTGCGGATTCGCAGCACCGTCGCGGGCGTGCATCTGGTCGTCGCCGGCGCACTGAACGTGGCAATCTTCGTGCTCTTTACCGCTTTCGCGCAGCTCGCGACCACGACCTCGCGGGTCACGGTGCTGACCTACACCATGCCGATCTGGGCGGCGCTGTTCGCGCATCCGATCCTCGGCGAGCGCCTGAACGTGACGCGCGGCGTTTCGCTCCTGCTTTGCGCCGTGGGATTGGCGGTGCTGACCTACCCACTGATCGGAACCGGCGACCTGATCGGGCTCGGGCTGGCGCTCACGACCGCGGTGAGCTGGGCGGCCGGCACGGTCTATCTGAAATGGGCGCGGATCGAGGCCGATCCGATCGCGATCTCGTTGTGGCAGCTGGTCGTCGCCCTGGTGGTGACGATCGCGGGGCTTCTGCTGTTCGAGGGGTCGCTGCATCTGTGGCCCGTTTCTCAGACGGCGCTTTGGGCGCTGGTGTTTTGCGCGCTCGCCGGTTCCGCCTTCGCCTATCTGCTCTGGTTCGAGATCGTACGACGGCTGCCGGCCATGACCGCGTCGCTCGGCGTGCTGAGCGTGCCGGTGGTGGGAACACTCGCGTCCGTGCTGATGCTGGGCGAGCGGCCGACGATTTCCGATATCATCGGCTTCGTGCTGATTCTGACCGCCGCCGCCTGCGTCTTGCTGACGCCAACCACCCGGTCAGTGGTCAGTAATCAGTAGTCAGTAATCAGAATCGATTCTGATTGCTGATTCCTGAACGGGTATCGTCGGTCTCAAGCTGGTGACATAGTCGGTCGCAAGCCGGCGACATGGATTGCCGGCGACTGATTCTGAAGCTGCCGGGTCCTCATGCCATTCCCTCCTAGCGCCGACGGCGGGCCTTCCGCCGGCCGTCTCCTCAAGCTCCTGTGCCTGCTCTGGCTCGCCGGGATGGCGATGCGCATCACCATTCTGGCGGTGCCGCCGGTCATCCCGTTGATCGGCCACGACCTGCAGATGACGGAGACCCAGGTCGGGCTGCTGATCGGGCTTCCGCTTCTCACCTGGTCGCTTGCGGCCGTCCCCGGCTCGCTGCTGATCGCACGCTTCGGCGCGACGCCCACGCTGACGGTCGGGCTCGCGATCACGGCGCTGGCGGCGGCCGGCCGCGGGGCGGCGCTCGACGTGTGGCTCCTCTACCTCGCGACCCTGGTGATGGGCTTCGGAATCGCGATCGTGCATCCGGCGGTGCCGACGCTGGTGCGCGAATGGCTTCCGCACCGCATCGGGCTCGCCACCGCTGTCGCCACCAACGGCATGCTGCTCGGCGTGATGCTCGGCCCGGCGCTCACGATTCCGCTGGTGCTGCCCTTGGTAGGACAAAGCTGGCGGCTCGATTTGGTCGTGTGGGCGGCGCCGGTGCTGCTGACGGCGCTGCTGTTCCTCGTGCTGCCACCGCCAACCCGCCGGCAGGCGGACATCGCCATCGAAAGCGGGCGCCGCTGGTGGCCGGACTGGAGCAACCCGCTGACCTGGCTGCTCGGACTCACGTTCGGCAGCAACAACGCGCTGTTCTACGGCATCAACGCCTTCCTACCGGACTATCTCGCCAGCATCGGCCGTGCCGACCTGACCGGCGCCGCGCTGGGCTGGATGAGCGGGTCCCAGCTCATCGCATCGATATTGCTGCTGGTGACGGCCGAGCACGTGCAGCGGCGGGCGTGGCCGTACCTGGTCTTTGGTCCGGCGCCGCTCGCCGGCGTGCTCGGCATCCTGTGGGCGGACGGCATCGGGATCGTGGTGGCGGCCGCGCTGACGGGTTTCTCGCTGGCGATCACCTTCGTGGTGACGCTCGCGCTGCCGCCGGTGCTGAGCGCACCCGGCGACGTGCATCGGATGTCGGCCGGAATGTTCACCGTCAGCTACAGTTTCGCGGTCATCGTCCCGATCATCTGCGGCGCCTTGTGGGACCTGACCGGCCGCCCCTGGACGGCCTTCGTGCCGCTCGGCGTTTGCGCGGTCACGCTGACGGTGCTCGGCCTCGCGCTCAGCTTTCATCGGCGGCCGGCAGCGGCGGCCTAGCGAGGTCTTGCCCGCCGCCGCCGAGGCTATGGCGGGCTTTCTCACTTGCCCGCCGAAGCTTTAGCGAACGCGGGTGCAGACCCGGGACACGCAGCAATACTTTCGCTCAGCGCACTGCGATCGGCGACACGGTCGAGCCGGTGCCGCCCTGGATCTTCAGCGGTTGCATGATGAAGGCGAACTCGGAGACGTTCTTCGCGACCAATTCGTCGAGCTTGAGGTTCTCGAGCAGATGCACGCCGTTCACCACCAGCGTGATCTGGTGCACCGGCAGCGAAACCTGCTTGTCCGGATTGGGGGCGACCTCGACCGGCCAGTTGTCGGAGCCGATCAGCATCGGGTCCTTGGCGACCAGCCATTCGGCGGCCTTGACGCCGATGCCCGGGCACGATTTCACGTAACGCGCATTGTCCTTGCCGTAGAGCTTGCCCCAGCCGGTGTTGATGATGACGGCGTCGCCCGCCTGCAGCGTCAGGTTCTGCTTCTTCAGCGCGCCTTCGAGGTCCGCCACCGTGATCTCGTAATTGTCGCCGAGGGTCTCGACGCCCTTGAACCCGGCGACGTCGATCAGCACGCCGCGCGTGATCAGCGACCCGACATTGTGGACGCCGAGCTTGGTGAAGCCCGAGCGCGTGGCATTCTCGTCCACCTTGAAGCAGTTGTACCAGCTGTTCATATGGGTCTGGTGCGCGAACCCATCGAACTGGGTGCCGACCTGCCCGATCTCGGAGATCACGATCTCCTCGTTGCTGCCGCGCATGTTGGAGAACTGGTTCAAGAACGTGCGCTTGATATGGACGTCGAACCGCCGCGTGCCGAAGAACGGCATCTTGTCGCTGAGCACATGCGCAAGCTCGATCACCTCGCCGGTCTTGATCAGCTTGACGGTGTTGAGCACGGTCGCCGGCTTCATGTGATTGGCCGAGCCGCGCTCGTCGTTGGCGCCCCATTTCGACGGGCAGCGCGTGCTCTCGGGCGGCACCGTCCAGCTCGGAGCTTGGGCAAGGGCCGTGCTGCTGGCGGCGAGCATTGCGGCCATCACGGTTCCAAACGCGATGCGTTGCATTGGCTTCCTCCCAGTGTGTTCGTTGTTCCGGACATCGTCCGGAATTTTCAGCATGCGCCGCAAAGGGCCTGGCATGCAAGCAGCCCGTGCGGGAGAACCACGCGTGCAATCGAGACGGTGCCCCGCTCGCGACCGTCGAAGCCGTGCAGCCGCCGCTGTTCGGCTACCGCGTGCCCCGGCGGAATGCTACGCTCACGCCGATCCCCCGTCATCCGGGGAATCTCGGCCTCGACAATGGGGACACTCATGTTCATGCGCAACACGCTGGCTGCGGCGGTCGTTTTGGTCCTGGCGGCATTCGCCGGCACTGCGCCGGTGCGCGCTCAGAATACCGACGTTCGGTTCGTGCTCGACTTTCTGTTGCAGGGCCAGCAATCGGCATTCGTGCTCGGCCGCGAACGGGGCTATTACACGGCGCAGAAGGTCACCTTCGCCGCCTTCGATCCCGGCCGCGGGGGTGCGGACTCGATCACCAAGGTCGCCAGCGGCACGCACGACATCGGCTTCGGCGACCTGAGTTCCATGATCGAGTTCAACGCCAAAAATCCAGGACGTGAGTTGATCGCGGTTCTCCTGGTCTATGACCAGGCACCGCTCAGCCTGATTTCGCTCAAGAAATCCGGCATCGAAAAGCCCGCGGATCTCATGGGACGCAAGGGCGGCGCCCCGACGGTCGATGCCACCTACCGCCTGTTCAACGTCTTCGCTCGGGTCAACGGGATCGATCCGACGCGTGTGCAGTGGACAACCGTGCAGCCGCAGGTCCGAGAACCGCTGCTCGTTCGTGGCGAGATCGATTTCGCCGCCGCTTGGGTGATGACCGCGGTGCCTTCACTGCTCGGACTCGGCGTGAAGCGGGACGACGTCAACGTCATGATGCTGCGTGATCACGGGGTCGATCTTTACGCAAATGCGGTGTTCACCACGCCGGCATTCGCCAAACAGCATCCGGAGGCGGTGCGCGGCTTCGTCAAGGCGACGGTCCAGTCGTGGCAGAATGCGGCTGCCGATCCGGATGCCGCAATTGCGGCGCTCAAGCGGGCCGAGCCGCTGGCGGACCCGGCGGTCGAGCTCGGGCGTCTCAAGTGGGCGCTCGAGTTCGTCGTCACGCCGGGGGTGCGCAAGACGGGCATCGGGCACGTAGATCCCGCGCGCCTGAATAAGCACATCGATATCGTCACCGACGGATTCCAGCTATCGCGCAAATTGCCGCCCGAGATGGTGTTCGATTCGAGCTTCCTGCCGCCGGCGGCGGCGCGCCGGATCGGGAACTGATGCGGCGACGCAATAATGACGATGCAGGCTGAAGACGCCGGCGCCGACCCCGCTCGACGACATGCAGAAGCCGGGGCATGCTGGAGGACACCGCGTCGCGGCTGCCACTCATAACATGGACGTGCGCTCGGCAGCGGAACGGACTGGAGACGGACAATGCGGTTGCCACTGACCGGCGGGTGCCAATGCGGCGGCGTGCGTTACGAAATCCGGACGCAACCGCTCACCCTGTATGCTTGCCACTGCACCGAATGCCAGCGCCAGTCGGCAAGCGCGTTTAGCCTCTCTTTGGTTGTTGCGCGCGATGCCATCGTCATCGTCGCCGGGGCGCCCAAGGAGTGGCGCCGCGTCCTCGAGGGCGGCCGCGCCATCCGCTGCATGTTCTGCGGCGAATGCGGCGTGCGGCTCTTGCACAATCCGGAGCGCAATCCGCAGGTCTCGATCGTCAAGCCGGGCACCCTGGACGACACCAGCTGGCTCAAGCCGGTCGGCCACGTCTGGACCCGCAGCGCCCAGTCCTGGTTCGACATTCCGGACGATGCCGTGAACTACGACGCCCAACCGCCCGATCAATCTCGCCTGATCGAGGCTTGGCGCGCGCGGCAGGCGGGGGAGTGATAAGGACGGTCGCGAGCGGGTTCAACCCGACTTTCAATTCCTCGCCCGCGGCGGCATTCGATCGGCAGCCGGAGGAAGGAACCTGTCGGTGTAGACCGTCGCCGGTTCCGGGCTGGTCGACAGCTGGTACGCGGCAACGACCGCGTCGATCGTCCGTTTCAGCTTTTCCGGAGTGACGGAGCTCAACCCGTTCGCCTGCACGTGCGCCGTGTTGGTCAGGCCGAGCGCGATGTCGAGCCGCACCTTCTCGATGTCGAGCTTCATCATCGCGTCGCGCGCTTTGAGAAGCTCCAGCGCGTTTTGCGGGGACGCGATCGTGTCCTTAGTCCCCTGGTTGAGCGCCTTGACAACGCCGCGCACCGTTTCCGGGTTGTCGTCGGCGAATTTCTTGGTCGTCACCAGCGCAAGCCCGTACATGTCGGCGCCGAAATCGGAATACTTGATCACGAAAAGATCGTCCATTGTGAACCCGAGCTCGAGCGCGGCCGGGATGTTCGAGTTGGTGAAGCCGCCGGTGCCGTCGACCTCGCCGCGCCGGAGCATCGGGCCGAACAGCTGCGGCTGTACCGCAACCCAGTTGACCTTTACGTGAGGCACGTTTGCCGCTTTGAGCAGGATCGAGATGGTATCGTGCACCGCCGTCCCCGGCCCGCCCGCGATCTTCTTGCCGTCGAGATCGGCCGGCTTGCGGATGTTTGCGGCCTTTCGCGTGATGACGGCGAGCGGCGTCTCATCGAAGCTGACATAGACGGCGAGAAGCGGCGCGGCGGGATTTTGCGCGTTGAACCTCACCAGCGAGGGCATATCGACCCAACCGAAGTGGTAGGCGCCGCCCGCCACGCTGACGGCGACGTTGGTGGCGCCGCGGCCGGCATCGATCGTATCGACGGTGACGCCCTCCGCTTTATAGTATCCGTTCTCCTGCGCGATGAAGAACGGCGCATGCGTGCCCTGAATGATCCAATCCAGCATGATCCTGACATTCTTCGTCTCAGCGGCCGAGGCGGCAGCAGAAATCACGATGAAAATCAGCGGCAGCAAGAACAGTCCAACCGAGGCACCGATATTCACCCTCTTCCTGCGGTTGCAATAAGCGCGAAGGCGGGACATTGGCGACCTCCATCCGTCTTGAACAATGATTGAAGTATGATGCAAAAACCACGTCGATGCAAAACCCCGCGACGCACGACCGAACAGGGAGACGACCGATGCTGAAACTTCCGGGTCATATCCGTTACAGCTACTCGCCGATCGTGAAGCGCACGGACTACAACTGGCCGGAAGGAAAGCGGCTTGCCTTCTACATTGCCCTCAATATCGAGCATTTTGCGTTCGGCGCCGGCGTCGGCATGGACCCGAGCAATCGCAGCGGCCAACAGACGTCGCGCAACTTCGCCTGGCGCGACTACGGCAACCGCATCGGGAATTGGCGTCTATTCGAAATTCTCGACGAGCTGAAGCTGCCGGCGTCGATCCTGCTGAACAGCATGGTCTGCTATCAATACCCGGAGATCGTCGAAAAAATAAAGCAACGCGGCGATGATGTCCTGGGCCATGGCCGTACCAATGCCGAGCTGTTGCGACCGATGTGGGAGCACGATGAAACGCGCGCCATCCAGGAATGCACCGAGGTCATCGAAAAGCATGTCGGCGTACGGCCGACCGGATGGATGGGCCCGGGCGCGCTTGAATCCAACGTGACTCCCGATCTGCTCAAGGAGGCCGGCTACACCCACCTGCTCGATTGGCCGGTCGACGACCAACCGATCTGGATGCAGACGCGATCAGGACCGCTGCTGTCCGTTCCCTATCCGATGGAGCTGAACGATGCAGGGACCCTGGTGCACCGCGACCATACCGGCCGCCAGTTCGCCGAGATGATCGTGGACCAGTTCGAGGAGCTGTTGGAGCAGTCCGACCGTCAGCCGCTCGTCTTCTCGCTGGCGCTGCACGGTTTCATCGTCGGCCAGCCCTTCCGGCTGCGACCGCTTCGGCAAGCGATCAAGCATTGCGTCGAGCACAAGCACAAGGACCGGGTGTGGTTCACCCGGGCGGGTGACATCGCGAAATACTGCTTCTCGCTTCCCGCCGGAGTGATTCCAGGCGGTTCGAAATAGGCAAAGATGCGACGCGTGGGAGAGTCCGATGAATGTTCCGTTTACCAAGGATACCGCGACCAGGATGCATCTGCTGCGGTCGACCCCCGAAACGATTCATTGGGGTTATTTCGACGGCGCGCTCGAGCCGGTTCTGACCGTCGATTCTGGTGACCGCATCGCGATCGAGTGCGTGTCGGGCAATCCGGAATGGATGCCGGCGAAATCGACTGGCTTCGAAGTGCTGCCGGAGCTCCACGACATCCATCAACGCGTCAAGCGCGGCACCGGAAACCATATCCTCACCGGCCCGATCTTCGTGCGCGGCACCACGGTGGGAGACGTGCTCGAGGTTCGCATCCTCGAGATCGAGCTGCGTCAGAACTGGGGTTACAACCTGTTCCGGGCCTATGGGGGTACGCTTCCGGAAGACTTCCCCTATTACCGCATCATTCACGTCGCGCTCGATAAGAAGAGCAACGTGGCCATCCTGCCTTCGGGGCTGAAGGTGCCGATGCGACCATTCTTCGGACAGCTCGCGGTCGCCCCGCCGAAGAATTTCGGGCGGCAGAACAGCAAGGAGCCGCGCGAATTCGGCGGCAACATCGACTGCAAGGAGCTCACCGCGGGCAGCACCATCTATCTGCCGGTGTGGAACGAAGGCGCCCTGTTCTCGACTGGCGACGGCCATGCGGCCCAGGGCGACGGAGAGGTGAACGGCACCGCGATCGAGACCGCGCTCAAGGGCACGTTCGAATTCCGCGTGCGCAAGGATCTGGGCTGGCGGATGCCGCGGGCGGAAACGGCGACGCATCTGATAACCTTCGGCCTCGATGCCGATCTCGACGACGCCGCGCGCCAGGCATTGCGCGAGATGATCGACTGGATCACGACGCTCACCGGCATCTCTAAGGATGAAGCCTATTCCTTGAGCAGCTTTGCGGTCGATCTGCACGTGACCCAGACGGTCAACAACGTCAAAGGGGTGCACGCCATGATTGACCGCAGTATCATCCGCAAGCCGGCATGACACTTGCTTCAGCGGGTCACAGCCACCGCCGTCGACATCCATGCTACGATGCGGCGGCCTGCAGACGGCACGCCGCGATCTGTGCCTGATCGGCGCAACGAGCGACAAAGGGCCACAATGAACTTGGTCGATCTCGATCGTGTCTCGCTGCGCTATGGCGAGGATGACGAAGGCACGCTCGCCCTGCACCGGGCGACGCTCCAGGTCAGGACCGGCGAATTCGTGGCGGTGGTCGGCCCTTCAGGCTGCGGCAAATCCACCCTGATGAAGGTCGTTACCGGGCTTTGGCCGGCCACGGCCGGAAACGTTCTCGTGAGCGGGCGTGAGGTCGCCGGCCCATTGAGCATCGTGGGCATGGCGTTCCAGAATCCCACGCTGTTGCCGTGGCGAACCACGCTTGCAAACGTCATGCTGCCGTTGGAAATCGTGAAACCGCATTGCTCGCGGCTCAAGCGCGAACGGGCGACCTATGAGGCGAAGGCGCGCGATCTTCTCGCCCTGGTCGGCCTCAAGGGTTTCGAGGATCACTTTCCATGGCAGCTCTCCGGGGGAATGCAGCAGCGCGCCTCGCTCTGCCGGGCGCTCATCCATGACCCCTCCCTGCTCATGCTGGACGAGCCATTCGCCTCGCTCGACATGTTCACCCGCGAGGAGCTGTGGCTCGCCTTGCAGGATCTCTGGATCGCGCGAAAACCGACGGTGATTCTGGTCACTCATGATCTGCGCGAAGCGGCGCTGCTGTCCGATCGTGTGCTGGTCATGAGTGCCAGACCGGGCCGGATCGTCGCCGAGCGCATCGTCGACTTGCCGCGACCGCGCACGCTGGCCATGACCTACGATCCTTACTCGGTAGCCCTCGTACACGAGCTTCGCGAACATATCAGCTCAGCGCGATCAAGCGCGGCATGAGACAGGGAACAGACGTGGCCGCGAGCGATTTGGTCGACGATCCGCCAGTCAGGCGCCGCAAGCCCCTTCTGTTGCGGCGAACGACGCAGCGGCGCGTCCTGCCCTGGGTGGTGATCATCCTGCTGTTCGTGTTGTGGGAGGTCGTCGTCGACCTGTTCAAGATCGAGCAGTTCGTGCTGCCGGCGCCCTCCGCCATCTTCGCGGCCGGATGGCAATGGCGCTGGCCGATCCTCGACAATGCGTGGCAGACGTTCATGACCACCGCGATCGGATTTTTCATCGCGGTCGTCTTTGGCCTGCTGGCCGGCGTTGCGATCGGCTCATCGACGCTGGTGTACGACGGTTTCTATCCGGCATTGATCGGGTTCAACACGATTCCGAAAGTGGCCGTGATTCCAATTCTCGTGATTTGGTTCGGCGTCGGCACCGTTCCGGCCGTCATCACGGCGTTCCTGCTTTCGTTCTTTCCCATATTGGTGAACGTCGCGACCGGGATAGCGACAGTGGAGCCCGAGCTGCGAGACGTGTTGCGGGCGCTTGGCGCCTCGCGCTGGCAAGTCATCCAAAAGGTCGGGCTGCCCCGGTCGATGCCCTACTTTTTTGCCTCGCTCAAAGTCGCCATCACCGTAGCCTTCGTCGGGTCCATCGTCGCGGAGACGGTTGCCGCAAACAAAGGTATCGGCCACTTGATGCTGGTGGCTTCGTCGCGCTTCGAGGTGCCGCTCGCCTTTGCGGGCCTGTTGGTAACGAGCGTCATGGGAATCGGCATGTATTTGGTCGCCGAGGTGGTCGAACGGCGGATGACCGGATGGGCCACGCGCGGCGTAGACGGCGGGATGATGGCGGCTCAGGGATGATCTGCCGCATCGTGCGGCTCTAAGCTCGGCCTCACCGCACGCGAGGAGACGCTCCTACAAAAAGCTCTGCGGGTCGACGTCGACTTCGAGCTTGATATTGCCCTTGCGCTTGGGCGCACCCGCGAGCCACTCGCGCAAATAGGCCGAGAGGTCGAAGGCGCGTGGCGACTTCACCAGCAGCCGGAAGCGGTGGCGCCCGCGCACTACCGCGAGCGGCGCCTCGGCGGGGCCGAGCACGCGCACCTCGTTCGAGCGCGGCGCGGTCGCGGCGAGACGGCGTGCATAGCTTTCGGTGGCCGGCCGCTCGTTCGCCGAGACGAGCAGGCTCGCGAGCCGCCCGAACGGCGGATAGTGGGTCTTTTCCCGCAGCTCGATCTCGCTGGCGTAGAACGCCTCGCGATCGGCTGCCACCAGCGCCCGCATCACCGGATGCTCGGGCTGATGCGTCTGCAGGTAGCCGATACCGCGGCCCTCCTCGCGCCCGGCGCGGCCGACCACCTGGTGCAGCAATTGGAACGTGCGTTCGGCGGCGCGCGGATCGCCATTGCTCAAGCCGAGATCGGCGTCGACCACGCCGACCAGGTTGAGCTTCGGAAAGTGATGGCCCTTGGCGACCAGCTGGGTGCCGATGATGATGTCGAAGCGGCCCTCGGCGACGTCGTCCAATTCCTCGCGCAACCGCTCCACGGATTCAACAAGGTCGCTGGAGAGCACCAGGATACGACTGCCGGGAAACAGCTCGGCCGCTTCCTGCTCCAGGCGCTCGACACCGGGTCCGACCGCGACGAACGAATCGGTCGCCTGGCAGCTCGGGCACTGCGCCGGCGGCGGCATCGAGAAGCCGCAATGGTGGCAAACGAGCCGGCGCTTGAAACGGTGGTCGACCAGCCAGGCGTCGCAGTTCGGGCAGGCGATCCGAAAGCCGCATTGCCGGCAGAGCGTGAGCGGCGCGAAGCCGCGACGATTGAGAAACAGCAGCGCCTGCCCGCCGCCCTCGAGCGCGGCCTTCACCGCCTCGGCGAGCCGCGGCGCGATGAAACGCCCGCGCGGCGGACCCTCGGCGCGCAAATCGATCGCTTCGATCCCCGGCAGGTGCTGGCCGCCGAAGCGCTCCGGCAGCTGCAGCTGCCGGTAGCGCCCGCGCCGCGCGTTGACCACGCTCTCGACCGAGGGCGTCGCCGAGGCGAGCACGATCGGAATATCGGCGACCCGGGCGCGCACCACCGCCATGTCGCGGGCGTGGTAGCGCACGCCGTCTTCCTGCTTGTAGGCGGGGTCGTGCTCCTCGTCGACCACGATCAGGCCGAGATCCGCGTAGGGCAAGAACAGCGCCGAGCGCGCGCCGACGACGACCTTGACCTCGCCAGCGGCGACCGCGCTCCAGCTGCGGGCGCGCAAGCGCTGCGACAGCTGCGAGTGCCATTCGGCCGGGCGCACCCCGAAGCGCTCGGCGAAGCGGTCGAGGAACTGGCTGGTGAGCGCGATCTCCGGCATCAGCACCAGCGCTTGTCTTCCACGACGGACGACCTCGCTGACCGCCTCGAAATAGACTTGCGTCTTGCCCGAGCCGGTGACGCCGTCGAGCAGCGTGACCGCATAGCCGCCCTTGGCGACGGTTGCGCGCAGCGCGTCGGCCGCCGCGCGCTGCGCCGGGCCGAAATCCGGCAGCGAGAAATCCGGATCGGGGGCGCGCGCCACCGGCTCGGGCGGCAGCACCATGGTGACGAGCGTGCCCTCGTCGACCAAGCCGTCGATCACGCCCGCGCTGACGCCGGCTTGCGCCGCCACCTCGCTCTTGCCGCGCGCCAGCCCGTCGGCCAGGAGCGCCAGCACGCGGCCGCGTGCCGCCGTCAGGCGCGCCGGCGGCGGGCCCGCGAGCCGCACTCCGACCCGCTCGCGCGCCGGGCCGAGATGCTCCCCCATGCGCAGCGCCATGCGCAGCACCATGCCGCGGGGACTGAGCGTGTAGGTCGACACCCAGTCAACGAGCTTGCGCAGCTCCGGCTTGAGCGGCGGGACATCGAGCTTGCCCTCGACGTCCTTGAGGCGGTTGTGCAGGCCGGACCGGACCTCGACGTTGTCGGCCCACACCACGCCGGTCACCGCGCGCGGCCCGAGCGGCACCGACACCAGGTCGCCCGGCGCGAGCTCGAGACCGTCCGGCACCCGGTAGGAATAGGTCTGGTCGAGCGCGACCGGTACCAGCACATCGACGAACGCCGTGGCCGGGCGTGATGCGGGCGATGCTCTTTCGCGCATGTCGTTGGTCGATTCGCTCGAAACGGACCTTGCGATAGCCTAAGCTCGATCGACTGCCAAAAACATCGGAGGAAACCCATGGATTGCAATATCGTCCGCGCCACCATCGCCGCCGCGCTTTCGATATTCTTGTTCCTCGCCTCGCCGCTGGCAGCACAGGACCGGATGCCGCCGATACCGGCCGACAAGCTCACCGACGCACAGAAAAAGGCCGCCGAGGCGTTCGCGGAAGGGCGCGGCTACCAGATTCGCGGGCCGTTCGTGCCGCTCATCCGCAGCCCCGAGGTGATGCTGCGCGCCAAAGCCATGGGCGATTACCTGCGCTTCAAGAGCGTGCTGGAGCCGCGCATCAACGAGATGGTGATCATCATTACGGCGCGGGAGTGGACGCAGCAATACGAGTGGCAGGCGCATCACCCGGCCGCGCTGAAGGCGGGATTGCGGCGCGAGATCGCCGACGCCATCGCCGACGGCCGCCGTCCCGCCGGCATAGCCGAGGACGAGGAGATCGCCTACGACATGGCAACCGAAATCCTCCGCCTCAAGCGCGTCAGCGACCCGACCTACGCCCGTGCGGTCGCCAAGTTCGGCGAGCAGGGCGTCATCGATCTCCTGGGGGTGATCGGCTACTACAACTTCCTTGCCATCGTGATGAACGCCACGCGCACGGCCATGCCGGCCGGCGTGGCTGAGCCGCTGAAGCGCTATCCGGAGTGAGGTGTCGGCGCTTAAGGAAGGGTGAACGAAAAGGATGCAATAAAGCGAATGGTGGCTAGTGCCGCGAACCCGAAGTTCGCACACATCGTGCGGCAAGTGCGGTTGCGAACTTCGGGTTCAAAGCGGCACTAGAATCATAGAGTTGCTAGTGTCCCTTTGATTCCGAAGTTCGCATCAGAGGGCGCCGCGAGAGTTTGCGAACTTCGGAATCGGGACACTAGCCCCAAACCGCGCATGGCATCATCCACAACCACAGACCTCCCCTTTGCCACCGCCGACGTCGCGGCTGAGCTCGCGCGCTGGCTGTCATACTTATCGGCCGAACGGCGAATGTCGCCGAAGACCTGCGAGGCCTACGGGCGCGACGTCCGGCAGTTCCTCGCCTTCCTGTCCGAGCATCTGGGCCAGCGGGTGACGCTCGCCGCGCTGTCGCGCCTCGCGCCCGCCGACGTGCGCGCCTTCATGGCGGCGCGGCGCGGCGACGGAATCAGCAGCCGCTCGCTGATGCGCATGCTCGCGGGGTCGCGCTCGTTCGCGCGATTTCTCGAACGCAGCGGCAAGGGCAAGGTCGGCGCGCTTGCCGCCGTACGCACCCCGAAACTGGCGAAGACGCTGCCGAAGCCGCTCGCCATCGCCGCCGCCAAGCGCATCACCGACACCGACTTGCGCGCAGGCGAGGAACGCGAGCCGTGGATTCTCGCGCGCGACGCCGCCGTGCTGGCGCTGCTCTACGGCTCGGGGCTGCGCATCTCGGAGGCGCTCGGGCTCGAGCGCAAGGCCGTTTCCGCGCGCGGCCGCGGCGACGTCATCACCGTCACCGGCAAGGGCAACAAGACGCGCATGGTGCCGGTGCTGGCGCAGGTCGCCGACCTGATCGCCGAATATGCCGCGCTCTGCCCTTACGAGCTCGCCGCCGACGGGCCGCTGTTCGTCGGCGCCAAGGGCGGCCCGCTCTCGCCGCGCGTCATCCAGCTCGCGATGGCGCGGCTGCGCGGCGCGCTCGGCCTGCCGGAGACCGCGACGCCGCATGCGCTGCGCCATTCCTTCGCCACCCACCTGCTGGCGCGCGGCGGCGATCTGCGCGCGATCCAGGAGTTGCTCGGCCACGCCTCGCTGTCCACGACCCAGATCTATACCGAGGTCGATACCGAGCGGCTGCTGGAAGCGTACCGCAGCGCCCATCCGCGCGCATGACCGGCTGCGGAACCGGCGCCGGACCTTTCGCGGCGCGGGCATTGCACCAAAGCAGCGGAATGCTAGCTTCTGCGGCAACGCAGGAGATATTGCATGCGAGGCCTACGCATTTTCGCCATTGCCGCCGCGCTCGCGGTCGTGAGTTTTTCTTTTTCGCCGGCCGCATCCCGCGCCCAGGGCTCGCCTTCGCCTCGGTCGATGGAGGCGGCACAGACCCTGTTCGGCTTGTTGTTCGCTCACGGCTTCGTCTCGCTCAACGCGCAGGCCGTCGAGCTTGCCTGGCCCGGCATCGAAGGCGCCGTCCGCGCCCAGAAGCCGAGCATCGATGCCGCGACATTGGCGGAGTTGCGCCGCGAGTTCGAGCGCATCCGTCTCGCGCGTTTGCACGAGATCGTGAAGGATCTGCCGGCGATCTATGCGCGCTATCTCACCCCCGAGGAGATGTACGAGCTCGCCGCCTTCTACAGCACCCCGACCGGCGCGAAAATGCTCGGCATCATGCCTAAAATACTTCCCGACGCATTCGCCAGCGTCCTTCCGCGCATGCAGACGATGACGATAGAAACGCAGGACGCGTTCATGAAACTGTTACGCGAACGGGGTCTGCTGAACTAGTCCCACACCGACTATCAACACCCCCTTGCGAAGCACACCCATTCGATACATCGTCCGCGCCGGATTAACCCTGGGAGGGCAGGATCATGAGCCATGGCGTGCACGCGGTTCAGCACGAGGTCGAGCACGAGCTCGAACACGGCGGTCATGACGGCGGCCACGAGAAGAAGCCTGCGGATAACCAGAACAGGAAGATCGCGCTGCTGATCTCGGTGATCGCGCTGTTTCTCGCGTTCTCCGAGACGCTCGGCAAGAGCGCCCAGACGGCGGGGATCGGGTACAACGTCGAGGCGGCGAATCTGTGGGCGTTCTTCCAGGCCAAGACCATCCGCCGCACCCTGGTGGAAACCGCCGCCCAGGAGATGACGGTCGAGGCGACGGCGGTGACCAACGAGGCGACCAAGGCGGCGATGGCCAAGCAGATCGACGCCTGGCAGAAGACCGCGCAACGCTACCGTTCGGAGCCGGACACGCGCGAGGGCAGCATCGAGCTCATGGAGCGCGCCAGGGAGGCGGAGCACAAGCGCGATACCGCGCTCGCCAGGTACCACCACTACGAGGTCGCGTCGGCGGCCTATCAGATCGGCATCGTGCTCGCTTCCGCGGCCGTCATCACCGGCATAATCGCGCTTGCCTATGCGGCGGGCGTTCTCGGTCTCGCCGGCATCGCGTTCACCTGCATCGGTTTTTTCGCGCCGCACGCGGTGCATTTGTTCTGACGCTCATTCGCGCCGAGCCGGTAGCTCTGCTCCACTATCACGCCGTCGCGCGGGCCGCCTGCATACGCCGGCGAATGCGCACGAGCAGCCGCAGCGTGCGGCCCGCGCGCTTCGGCGCCCACATGCGGAACCAGATCTTGAGACGGCGCTTGATCGGATCGATCAGCGCATGCGCCCAATCAAGCCATACCATCACGTGCTCGTAGAGCCAGCGGAACCAAGCGAGCTGCAGGAGCTTCGGCCGGGTCAGGTCGAAGATGAAGGCGGTGACGCCGAGGCTCACCACCTTGGCGAGCGCCAGCACGCCGAGCGCGCCTAGCCAAAGCCCGTGCGCCAGCATCCAGAGCCCGAGGAATTTCAACGGCAACAGCAGCAGCACCGGCACGATGAACACGATCAGGGTCGCGGCCGGCGGCAGGCGCGCGATCGCGGCCGCGATCTTCGCCTTGAGCACGCGGAGCGGAATGCGCGCGACAACCCAGGCGACCAGCGGCGCAAGGTGCTGCCACAGCCACGCCTCGAACAAGAAGACGAGGGCGAGCAGGATCAGGAACGGGCGCAGCAGCCGGCGCATGGTGTCACTCTACCCCAGATGATGTTGATAGTATGCGGCTATTGATCAACATTTCGTAGGTAGGCCTTCCATTGCGCATGGAACCTGCTAGTATGCGCACAGGGATTGATGAGCGGGGGGTGCATCTGAGGAAGATGCTATGCCCCTTTTGAAGTACTTTCTGACTGTCGGCACGGTGCTGACGGTGGGATTGTTTGTGATCAGTGCGTATCTGGAGCCCGACCCGTCCGATGCGGCGGCAAGAGTGTCGGTCGCTCCCACGACCGCGACGCTGCTGACATTCGGTCCGCCGCTCGGTCCCCCGCCGAAGAAATCAAGATAAATTTGAGCTTTCCGCACGCATGCCGCATGAGCCTGATTGGCTCAGCACGATCTGCCATTGCATGAACCGAGCAGCCGGGTTGTCCCTCACATATTGATCGGCCGCTTCGCCACCGCCAGCGCGGCTTCTTTCACCGCCTCGGTGAGGGTCGGGTGCGCGTGGCAGGTGCGGGCGATGTCCTCGGATGCCGCGCCGAACTCCATCGCGACCGCCGCCTCCGCGATCATGTTGCCGGCGTCGGCGCCGACGATATGCACGCCGAGCACGCGGTCGGTCTTGGCGTCGGCGAGAATCTTCACGAAGCCGTCGGTCTGGTGATTGATCTTGGCGCGGCCGTTGGCGGTGAACGGAAACTTGCCGATATTGTAGGCGGTGCCGGCCTCCTTCAGTTCCTCCTCGCTCTTGCCGACCGAGGCGATCTCCGGGAACGTGTAGACCACGTTCGGGATCACGTCGTAGTTCACGTGGCCGGCCTGCCCGGCCAGGATTTCCGCCACCGCCACGCCCTCGTCCTCCGCCTTGTGGGCGAGCATCGGGCCGGTGATCACGTCGCCGATGGCGTAGATGCCCGGCACATTGGTGGCGAAGTGCTGGTCGACGATCACGCGGCCCTTGTTGTCCTTGTTGACGCCCGCCGCTTCGAGACCGAGGCCTTCGGTGAAGGGCACGCGGCCGATCGACACCAGCACCACGTCGGCCTCGATCGTCTCCGCCGCGCCGCCGGCCGCCGGCTCCACGCTGGCCTTGAGCATCTTGCCCTTGGCGTCGACGGCGGTGACCTTCGACGACAGCTTGAACTTGATGCCTTGCCTTTCGAGGATGCGCTGGAACTGCCGGCACACCTCGTTGTCGATGCCCGGCAGGATGCGGTCCAAGAACTCGACCACGATCGCCTCGGAGCCGAGGCGCCGCCAGACCGAGCCGAGCTCGAGCCCGATCACGCCGGCGCCGACGACGAGCAGCCGCTCCGGCACCTTGTCGAGCACCAGCGCGCCGGTCGAGGACACGATCCGCGTCTCGTCGATGTCGATGCCGCGAAGCCGCGCCACGTCCGAGCCGGTGGCGATCACGATCGCCTTCGTCTCCAGCATCTCGCTGTTACCGCCGGCGGACTTCACCTCGACCTTGCCGGGCGCGGCGATGCGGCCGGTTCCCTGAAACGTGTCGATCTTGTTCTTCTTGAACAAGAAGGCGACGCCCTTGACGTTGCCGTCGACGCCTTCGTCCTTGAACTTCATCATCGCCGAAAGATCGAGCTTCGGCGTGCCGACCTTGATGCCCATCTTGTCGAGCAGGTGGCCGGATTCCTCGTAACGCTCGGAAGCGTGCAGCAGCGCCTTCGACGGGATGCAGCCGACATTGAGACAAGTGCCGCCGAAGGTTTTGTCCTTCTCGACCACCGCTACTTTCATGCCGAGCTGCGCCGCACGGATGGCGCAGACATAGCCGCCGGGGCCGGAGCCGATGACGATGAGGTCGTAGGGCATGAATGACCTTTCGATCAATGATCGCGATGCACCTGCTGCTCTTCCGCCATCTCACGCAGGCGATCGCAGCCGAAGTCGACTACCTCATTGTCCTCTTCGCCCCAATAGATCGAATGTCCGTAGCTTGCGACACGAACTGTGTTGAAGTATTCCGCATCCTGCAAACACGTGAAAATCTTGCCGCGATCGATAATGGGGCGCAAATCGACCAAACCTTCGTAGTGATCGTCCCAAACAATCTTGAGAACGCCATGAAAAATAGGCTCGGCGGAAATGATGTGTAGGATATCACTCATGTCACCAGTCCGAACCGCTCCGCGCGGATGGCGCACACATCGCAGCGAGGGCGTGAGCCGATGATGATCAGGTCGCAAGGCATTGTCTATTTGCTCGTGGTCGCGCGACGAAGCTTTGCGCGATCGATATAGCCTGGAAGAATTGTATGATCGTCAATGATCGCCGTAGAAAGCTGCTCGACCGTCAGGTTTCTTGCACCCGTCAGGTCAGCGCCGCGCAAAATTGTGCCGGTGAGGAGAGCGCCCTCAAAGTCCGCGTCCCGAAAAATGGCGTTCGTGGCATCCGCGCGAGCCAAGTTCGCGCGGCGAAGCGATGCTCCGCTGAGATCAGCCCGCCGAACAAAAGCGCCATGAATATCGAGCGACCGATGCGCGGTACCAACTTGATTCTTTTGCATCATGGTTCTCCGAGCTTGTTCCGCAGCACCTTAACGATTTCCTGCACGTCGATGGGTGGTTCCTCGTCACCGTAATCAATATCACTCCCTCTTAGATATGCCTGCAAAAGTTCAAAAATAGGATCCGAAAGATCAGGAAAATCTCTCGCCACCTCACGCAGAACATAGACTGCCGCCAAGCGAATTTCGAGCTTCGGATCGCGGAGTTGCCCGACGGCGCGATTAAATAGCTCGGTCACATGCGCACGCCGCGCCAATTCTGCTTGCGCATTTGCCGACCTTGCCTGCAGTGCGGCCGGCGATAGTTGGCGCCAAGCCAACAATGCACCCACAATGGCTGCAAACGTCAAGGCCACGTTGCGCAAGATTTCTGACAGCGCGACCCAGTTGCTCATCTCGTCGTGCCTGAACGTCAGCCTTACAAATCCAGCACGAATCTCGCCGGGTCCTCGAGGACCTCCTTCACCCGCACCAGAAACGTCACCGCCTCGCGGCCGTCGACGATGCGGTGGTCGTAGGAGAGCGCCAGATACATCATCGGCCGCGGCTCGATCTTGCCGGCGATAACCATCGGCCGCTCCTGGATCTTGTGCATGCCGAGGATGCCGGACTGCGGCGCGTTGAGGATCGGCGTCGACATCAGCGAGCCGTAGACGCCGCCGTTGGTGATGGTGAAGGTGCCGCCCTGCAGCTCCTCGATCTTGAGCGCGCCCTCGCGGGCGCGGCGGCCGAAATCGGCGATCTCCTTCTCGATCTGGGAAAGCGATTTCTGGTCGCAGTCGCGCACCACCGGCACCACCAGGCCGCGCTCGGTGCCGACCGCGATGCCGACGTGGTAATAATTCTTGTAGACGAGGTCGGTGCCGTCGATCTCGGCGTTGACGGCCGGGATCTCCTTCAAGGCTTGCACGCAGGCGCGCACGAAGAAGCCCATGAAACCGAGCTTGACGCCGTGCTTCTTCTCGAACAGCTCCTTGTAGTCGGCACGCATCGCCATCACCGCGCTCATGTCGACCTCGTTGAAGGTCGTGAGCATGGCGGCGGTGTTCTGCGCGTCCTTGAGCCGGCGCGCGATGGTCGCCCGCAGCCGCGTCATCTTCACGCGCTCTTCGCGCGCGGCGTCGTCTGCCGGCGACGGCGCGCGCACCTGCACGGCGGCAGCCGGCTGGGGAACCGGCGTCGGCTGCGCCGCGGCGCGCTCGATCGCCGCCATCATGTCGCCCTTGGTGACGCGGCCGTCCTTGCCGGAGCCGGGGACGGTCGAGGCATCCATGCCGCTCTCGGCCGCCAGCTTGCGCACCGAAGGGGCGAGCGGTGTCGCGCCCAACGGCTTCGACGCCGGTTCCGGCTTCGGTTGCGGGCGCGGTCGCGGCTCTTCCTCGGCGGCGTTGATCGGCGCCGTGGTGTCGGTCTTCTGGTCCGGGCGGCCGAGCGGGGCCGGGCTGGTCTTGCTGGGCGCGCCTTCCTGGATCTGGCCGAGCAGCGCGCCGACCGCCACCGTCTCGCCGTCCTTGGCGGCGATGTCGCCGAGCACGCCGGCGGCCGGCGCCGGCACCTCGATCGTCACCTTGTCGGTCTCGAGCTCGACCAGCGGCTCGTCGACCGCAACCGGATCGCCGGGCTTCTTGAACCACTTGCCGATGGTCGCCTCGGTCACCGATTCGCCGAGCGTGGGGACGCGGATCTCAGCCATGTCGTCTTTCCTGCCGCTTCCTCCGCTGTCATCATCCGCGCAAGCGGATGATCCAGTAATCACCGGTACCTGAGGTTCTCATCGTAATTGCGGTGTTTACTGGATGCCCGCTTTCGCGGGCATGACGGCGCGGTGTTATCCAAGAGCCTCGTCCATGAATGCCTTGAGCTGCTTGAGATGCTGCGGCATCTGGCCGGTCGCGGTCGCCGCCGCGGCCGGCCGGCCGGCATAGAGCGGCTGCTTGCGCTTGGCGCCGAGCTGGTCGAGGACCCATTCGAGATACGGCAGCATGAACGAATAGGCGCCCATGTTGCGCGGCTCCTCCTGGCACCACATGTGCTCCGCCTTGCTGAAGCGGCCGAGCTCCTGCACCAGCGCCTTGAGCGGCACCGGATAAAGCTGCTCGACCCGCAACAGATAGACGTCGTCGATGCCGCGCTTTTCGCGTTCCTCGTAGAGATCGTAATAGACCTTACCGGAGCACATCACCACGCGCCGGATCTTGTCGTCGGCGACGGGCTTGATCTTCTCGTCGGGGAGCAGCTGGGCGTCGTCCCATAACAGGCGGTGGAACGTCGTGCCCGGCCCCATCTCGTCGAGCCGCGACACCGCGCGCTTGTGGCGTAAGAGCGACTTCGGCGTCATCAGGATCAGCGGCTTGCGGATATCGCGGTTGAGCTGCCGGCGCAGGATGTGGAAGTAGTTGGCCGGCGTGGTGCAGTTGGCGACCTGCATATTGTCCTCGGCGCACATCTGCAGGAAGCGCTCGAGCCGGGCCGAGGAGTGCTCCGGCCCCTGCCCTTCGTAGCCGTGCGGCAGCAGGCAAACCAGGCCCGACATGCGCAGCCATTTGCGCTCGCCCGAGGACACGAACTGGTCGAACACCACCTGGGCGCCGTTGGCGAAATCGCCGAACTGCGCCTCCCACAGCGTGAGCGCGTCGGGCTCGGCGAGCGAATAGCCGTATTCGAAGCCGACCACCGCCTCTTCCGAGAGCATCGAGTTGATGACCTCGAAGCGGGCCTGGCCCTCGCGCACGTGGTTGAACGGGATGTAGCGGTCCTCGTTCTCCTGGTCGACCAGCACCGAGTGGCGCTGCGAGAAGGTGCCGCGCTCGCTGTCCTGGCCGGACAGCCGCACCGGACGGCCGTCGAGCAGCAGCGAGCAGAAGGCGAGCGCCTCGCCGGTCGCCCAGTCGATGCCCTCGCCGGTCTTGATCGCCTTGGCGCGGGCGTCGAGGAAACGCTGGATGGTACGGTGGACGTGGAAGCCCTTGGGTACGGCGGCGACCTTCTCGCCGATCTCCTTGAGCGTCTCGATCTCGACGCCGGTCCGGCCGCGCCGCGGCTCCTCGTAATCGCGCGCCGCCTTGATGTCGGCCCAGCGGCCGTCGAGCCAATCGGCGCTGTTCGGCTTGTAGCCTTGGCTCGCCTCCAGCTCGGCGTCGAGCCGGGCGCGCCAATCGGCCCGCATCTTCTCGATCTCGCCCTCGGTGACGACGTTCTCGCTGATCAGCTTCTTGGCGTAGATCTCGAGCGTCGACGGGTGTGCGCGGATCGCCTTGTACATCAGCGGCTGGGTGAACGACGGCTCGTCGCCCTCGTTGTGACCGAAGCGCCGGTAGCAGAACATGTCGATCACGACCGGGTGCTGGAATTTCTGCCGGAACTCGGTCGCGACCTTGGCGGCGAACACCACCGCCTCCGGGTCGTCGCCGTTGGCATGGAAGATCGGCGCCTCCACCATCTTGGCGACATCGGAGGGATAGGGCGAGGAGCGCGCGTAGCGCGGATAGGTGGTGAACCCGATCTGGTTGTTGACGATGAAATGCACCGAGCCGCCGGTGCGGTGCCCGCGCAACCCGGACAGCCCGAAGCACTCGGCGATCACGCCCTGGCCGGCGAAGGCGGCGTCGCCGTGGATGAGCAGCGGCATCACCATGGTGCGGTCGTCGCGGGTGGCGCCGTGCTGGTCCTGCTTGGCGCGCACCTTGCCGAGCACGACTGGCACGACAATTTCCAGATGCGACGGATTGGCGGTGAGCGACAGGTGCACGCGGTTGCCGTCGAACTCGCGGTCGGAAGAGGCGCCGAGGTGGTACTTCACATCGCCCGAGCCCTCGACCTCGTTGGGGGTCGATGAGCCGCCCTTGAATTCGTGGAAGATGGCGCGATGCGGCTTGGCCATCACCTGCGCCAGCACATTGAGCCGGCCGCGATGCGCCATGCCGATGCCGATGTCCTTGACGCCGAGCGCGCCGCCGCGCTTGATGATCTGCTCGAGCGCCGGGATCATCGCTTCGGCGCCGTCGAGGCCGAAGCGCTTGGTGCCGGTGAACTTGAGATCGCAGAACTTCTCGAAGCCCTCCGCCTCGATCAGCTTGTTGAGGATGGCGCGCTTGCCTTCGCGGGTGAAGGTGATCTCCTTGTCGGGCCCCTCGATGCGCTCCTGCATCCAGCCCTTCTGCGCCGGATCGGAGATGTGCATGAACTCGACGCCGAGCGTCTGGCAATAGGTGCGGCGCAGGATGACGAGGATTTCGCGCAAGCTTCCGAATTCGAGGCCGAGCACGCGGTCGAGAAAAATCTTGCGGTCGTAGTCGGCATCCGAGAAGCCATACGAGCGCGGATCGAGGTCCTGCTCGTCCTTGGGCGGCTCGAGACCGAGCGGGTCGAGATTGGCGTGGAAGTGGCCGCGCGCCCGGTAGGCGCGGATCAGCATCAGCGCACGTACCGAGTCTCGCGTCGCCTGCTGCACGTGCGCCGGCGAGAGCTCGACACCCGCGCTCTGGGCGCGTGCCTTGACCTTGTCGCCGACCGCCTTCTCGACCTCGCGCCAATCGCCGTCGAGGGCGGAGACGAGCTCGCCGCGCGCCGGCTGCGGCCAGTCCGGCCGCTTCCACGACGGCCCATCGGCGCTATGCAGCACTGCGGCGCGCTCATCCTTGAGGCTTTGGAAGAACGCCTGCCACTCGCCATCCACCGCCTGCGGGTCCGACTCGTAACGGGCATAGAGGTCTTCGATATAGGGGGCGTTGCCGCCGTAGAGGAACGAGGTGCGGGCGAAGGCGGCGTTGGCGTCTTGGCGGGACATGCTCAGGGTCCTGATCGCTTGAGGTTTAGCGGGTCATCGGCAGGGTCGACCACGCGGGGCGAATCCGGCGGCCGTTTACCAATACACTATTTATGCTGCAGTTGCGTTGCAGCAATGAACAAGAAATGAATTTAGATTCATGACGCGCGGGATGCCGGCCGCAAACGAGTGTCCCGCCGTCTCGACCCCTTAAGGGTGTGAGACAGCGAGACAGCGTCGTTAAGTGCTTGATACGTTTAGCCTTCTGCCGTCCCAGCCGGGTCGATCTCGGCGTCCCGCTCGAGCGATCTCGATGCCGTCCGCTTCGATGACGGCGATCTTGATTCCGCGTCGCCCTTGCCGCCGGAAATGATCGCGCCGGCGTGTCCCATGCGCCGGGCGGGCGGCGCGGTGCGGCCGGCGATGAAGCCGACCATGGGTTCTTGCGGTCGCACCAGCTTCGGCGGGGCTGCAACGGAAAGGCCCCGGCATCGCTGCCGGGGCCTTTGCGAGATTCGAAGCCGCGTCGTCGCGTAAGGCTCAGTAAGCTGCGCGCACCGGCGCGTAGCTGAACTTGTAGTTCACGCCGATGCGGCTGATCCACACCGCATCGCTATGCGTGAAGCTGGCCGGGCCGAAGCCCGGGAAGGTGACGGTGTGGTCGCGGTCGGCGAAGTTGGCGTAGAGCACCTCGGACTTGATGGTCAGGTTGGGCGACCAAGCCCACTCGGTGCCGAAGCCGGCCACCCAGCCCCAACGCCATTCCTTGATCTCGACGGTGTCGAACGGAGTGCCGCCGCCGTTGAGGTCTTCCCAGGTCGTCCGGAAGCGCGCCGCGGCCACGCCGCCGGTCACATAGAGCAGCATGTTGTCCAGTGCGACGCCGGTGCGAAGGCGCGCCGTCAAGATCGCGTCCAGCCGGTTGGTAAGCGTTTCCGAAGCCGCCGGGCCGCCGTTCGGGTCGAAAGTCGTGGTTCTGCTGACGCCGACCCAGCTGCCGTCGATCTCGATGCCCCACACCGTACGGCACTTGGCCCAGTTGTAGCCGAGCGTGCCGCCGACGATCCCGCCCCACTTCTCGCTAACATAGGTCGCTTCAGTGTTCAGGAACCCGTCCAGATCGGTGCGGTTGGCGATGTGCTTCGCGCCGCCGCCGCTGATGCCGATGTACCAGCCGTCGAACTGGGCCGCGTCGCAAGCGCAGTTGCAAGGAGCGGGCCGAGCCTTCACCGGCAAATCCGCTGCAACTGCCGAGCCCGCCGCCGCCAGCCCAACGATCGCCGTAGTCGCAAGAAAGAGCTTCTTCATTGGAACCCCCTGTGCCCGAGTTTCGGTTCTCCAAGTCGCCGCGGCAACGCTTTCCCCGCGACGTCTCGAACCGGTACGCCCGGCCTTTCGGCCTCCCCGCGTACTCGATCGGATATTACCCCCGGCGCACGGAGAAGGCTGTAACCCGGCCGCCACAGTCGCCGGGAAACCGGCTGCCGGAGGCATCATGGTAGGTCGTCAATCGACATTTTTTCGGAATCGGGGTGCGCGAGGGCAAAGAACCGCGCGCGGCGCGAGGCCCGCGGCGGTGCGGCCTTACCCCCTGAGCACCTCGACCAGGGGCCAGCGTTTACGAGCCGCTGCAGCCGGTAATCAGGTCGCGCTTGACTCGATTCGGCGAAACGCTTATTTGGCGAAATGCGATTCGACGCACTGCGCCCGCCGGCACCCGCCGTGCGGGTTTTTTGATGCTCGCGCGACCGCCGCAGCCCTCGCAGGATGGGGCTGAGCCCCACGGGCGTTTACGCCCTTGAGGCGGGCTATGGCGAAACCCGTCAATCGCGTCGCGGAATTATCGCGAGGGGTGCCGTTGCATCCATCCCAGCATGAGTGCGGGCGGCCGCGCCGGTCGCGGCCAACTGCCTTTCGCCAAACCCAGTCTGCCGCAGATTGCCGCGAATCACCGCGGGCGGACACGCCTATCGGAGCACGACATGAACATCTCTCTCGATCTTCGCGCGATTGCGCGTGCATGCGGCGGCGACGTCTGCCAGGGCCGCGCATTGGTGCCGGGGCCGGGCCACAGCCCGGCAGACCGCTCGCTGTCGGTCATGATCGATCCGGATGCGCCGGACGGTTTCCTGGTCCACAGCTTTGCGAACGACGACCCGATCCGCTGCAAGGACCATGTGCGCGCGAAGCTCGCGCAAGCGGCCCACGATCGCACCCTTGTCATCGTCCGGGCGGCCGACATCGAGATGCGATCGATCGAGTGGCTGTGGCCCGGCCGCGCCGCCATCGGCAAGCTCACCCTGATTGCCGGCGAGCCCGGCCTGGGCAAGAGCCAGCTCGCCGTGGCGCTGGCGGCGGCGGTGACCACAGGCGGCCGCTGGCCGGGCAGCGACGACCGCGCCCCGCTGGGCAGCGTCGTCATATTCAGCGCGGAGGATGATCCCAGCGATACGCTGGTGCCGCGCCTGGTCGCGGCGGGCGCCGATCCCGCGCGGGTGCGGATCGTCTCGGCGGTCGAGGGCGGCGACGGTCGGAAAAAATTGCGGCGGTCGTTCAATCTGCAAACCGATCTCGACCTGCTCGAGGCCGCGATGCGCGATCTCGGAGACGTTCGGCTCGTCGTCATCGATCCGGTCACCAGCTATCTCGGCAAGGGGATCGACGGCAACAAGAATGCCGAGGTCCGCAGCGTCTTGGATCCGATGGCCGAAATGGCGGTCCGCTGGCGCGCGGCGGTGGTCGGCGTCACGCATTTTTCCAAGGGCGGCGGCGCGTCGGCGATCAACCGCTTCATCGGCTCGATCGCGTTCATCGCCGCCGCGCGCGCGGCGTTCGTGGTGACGGCCGATCCCGAATCCGAAGATCCCGCCCGGCGGCTGTTTCTCCCCGTGAAGAACAATCTGGCGCCGCTGGGCAACGGTCTGTCGTTTCGGATCGAGCAGCACCTCCTCGACAACGGCAATTGCGCGTCGGCGATCGCGTGGGGCAGTGATGTGGTGACGATGACGGCGGGCGAAATTCTGGCGATGGCCTCCACGGCCGCGGACCGCCCGGCGCGGACCGAGGCCCAGGATTTCCTGCGCGACATGCTGGCCGGCGGCCCGCGACCGGTGACGGATATCCAGGCGGATGCCGAGAGCGCGGGGATCGCGTGGCGGACGATCAATCGGGCCAAGAAGGCGCTCGGGGTGGAGGCCGAGCGCAAGGCGGAAACCGACCGGGGCATGGGTGCCGAAGGCCGGTGGTATTGGCGGCTGCCGTCGGGACCGGAGCCCCTTAAGGATGCCAAGGCCCCTTAAGAGTGCCAAGCTCGGAGGTTGGCACTCTTAAGGAGGTTGGCACCCTTAAGGGCGGTGCGGGAGCAGATTGCTCGCTCCCGAGGACTTGCTTCCGATGCCGGCAGATTCCATCGCCGAGCCGCCTGATGAAGGTCATGGCCGAACGCCCATCGCGATCGAGCCGGCGATGTTCGGATTTTCCGGATTGGGTACGACCTGCTGGGTTCGCGGGTGTACGACGAGATCCATATCCTCCATCGGAATGGCACCAAGGAGGACTTGGTTTCCGAGCACCATCGCGCCGGCGATCCCCCTGCGGTTGGCAATCGAGATCGCGAGCGGCCCGACGTAAGAGACGACCTGCCGTGAGCCGTCCGCGAGCGCCACCTCCCGTCGATCGAATTCCTCGAGCTCGAGTTGAAGCGCGATATGCTCGGGGATGTACAGGTGGACCGCCCCGGTATCGGCCAACGCATCGACCTCGACGGGTGCGAGGTCCGGCAAACGAGGATTGGAGAGAGTCACGCGAGCGTGGGCCAAACCCATATATTCTCCACTTCTGCCAAGGACACTGGCGTTCAAATCGGGCTCGAAACAGGAATTGCACCTCCGATCAGCGACGCAACGGTATCAAACAGTCTTGGCTTTTACTCCATTTATGCCGGGCGCAGGGGGCAAAAAGCCAAATCATCCCTTGAGCACCTCGACCAGCGTCTTGCCGAGCCGCGCCGGCGACGGCGACACCTGGATGCCGGCGGCTTCCATGGCGGCGATCTTGGATTCGGCGTCGCCCTTGCCGCCGGAGATGATCGCACCGGCGTGCCCCATGCGCCGGCCCGGCGGCGCGGTGCGGCCGGCGATGAAGCCGACCATCGGCTTCTGGCGGCCGCGCTTGCCTTCGTCGGTGAGGAATTGCGCGGCGTCCTCCTCCGCCGAGCCGCCGATCTCGCCGATCATCACGATCGCCTCGGTCGCCTGGTCGGCCAGAAACATCTCCAGCACCTCGATGAACTCGGTGCCCTTGACCGGGTCGCCGCCGATGCCGACCGCGGTGGTCTGGCCGAGCCCCTCGCGGGTGGTCTGGTAGACCGCCTCGTAAGTTAGGGTCCCGGAACGCGAAACAATCCCGACCTTGCCGGGCATGAAGATGTTGCCCGGCATGATGCCGATCTTGCATTCGCCCGCGGTCATCACGCCCGGGCAATTGGGGCCGATCAGCCGCGTCTTCGAGCCGCAAAGGTCGCGCTTGACCCTCACCATGTCGGCCACCGGAATGCCCTCGGTGATGGCGATGACGAGCGGGATCTCGGCCTGGATCGCCTCGCAGATCGCGTCGGCGGCGCCGGCCGGCGGGACGTAGACCACGCTGGCGTCGCAGCCGGTCTTTTCCTTGGCCTCGGCCACGGTGTCGAACACCGGCAGGCCGAGATGCATGGCGCCGCCTTTGCCCGGCGAGGTGCCGCCGACCATCTTGGTGCCGTAGCCGATCGCCTGCTCGGAATGAAAGGTGCCGTTCTTGCCGGTGAAGCCCTGGCAGATGACCTTGGTGTTCTTGTCGATGAGAATGGACATCGGTGCCTTCAATGCTGTCGGCCTTCAGCGGCGCCGCGAGCTCGGTGCACTCCCTCCCCCTGAAGCACACCGAGTCTGCCTCCCGTTCGTCGATCTACCGACACCGTCACCCTCGCTTCACCGCGTTGACGATCTTCTGCGCGGCGTCGTCGAGATCGTCGGCGGAGACGACATCGAGGTTGGATTTCGAGATGATCTCCTTGCCGAGCTCGACATTGGTGCCTTCGAGCCGCACCACCAGCGGCACCCGCAGCCCGACCTCCTTGACGGCGTCGACCACGCCGGCCGCGATCACGTCGCACTTCATGATGCCGCCGAAGATGTTGACCAGGATGCCCTTCACCTTCGGGTCGGCGGTGATGATCTTGAACGCGGCCGCCACCTTCTCCTTGGTGGCGCCGCCGCCGACGTCGAGAAAATTCGCCGGCGCCTCGCCATAGAGCTTGATGATGTCCATGGTGGCCATGGCGAGGCCGGCGCCGTTGACCATGCAGCCGATGGTGCCGTCGAGCGCCACGTAGTTGAGATCGTGCTTGGAGGCCTCGATCTCCTTCTCGTCCTCCTCGGTGAGGTCGCGCAATGCAAGAATGTCGGGATGGCGATAGAGCGCGTTGCCGTCGAAGGCGACCTTGGCGTCGAGGCAAATGAGCTGCTCGGTCTTGGTGACGACCAGCGGATTGATCTCGAGCAGGCTCATGTCCTTGGCGACGAAGGCCGCGTAGAGCTTCGCCACCAGGCTCCCCGCCTGCTTGGCGAGGTCCTCGTGCAAGCCGAGCGCCTGCGCGACGCGGCGACCGTGATGGGGCATGATCCCGGTCGCCGGATCGACCGCGAAGGTCAGGATCTTCTCCGGGCGCGTGCGGGCGACCTCCTCGATGTCCATGCCGCCCTCGGTCGACACCACGAAGGCGATGCGCGAGCTTTCCCGGTCGACCAGCGCCGACAGATAGAACTCGCGGTCGATGGTCGAGGCTTCCTCGATATAGAGCCGGTTGACCTGCTTGCCGTGCGGGCCGGTCTGATGGGTGACCAGGATCGAGCCGAGCAGGCGCTCGGCTTCCTTCTTCACGTCGTCGACCGACTTCACCACCTTGACGCCGCCGGCCTTGCCGCGCCCGCCGGCATGGATCTGCGCCTTCACCACGACGACCGGGACCGCGAGGTCGCGCGCGGCCTTGACCGCCTCCTCGACCGAGAAGGCGGCATGCCCGCGCGGCACCGGCACGCCGAACTCGCGCAGCACCGCCTTGGCCTGGTATTCGTGGATGTTCATTACTTGCCCAGATTCGGCGCGATCTTCCGGCAAGCCTCGACCAGGGTTGCCACCGACTCGGCCGACTTCTCGAACATGGTGCGCTCGGCGCCGTTGAGCTGGATCTCGACGATGCGCTCGACGCCCTTCGAGCCGATCACCGCCGGCACCCCGACGTAAAGGTCCTTCACCCCGTATTCGCCGTTGAGCCAGGCGGCGCACGGGACCACGCGCTTCTTGTCCCTGAGGTAGC